>UMKZ01019520.1_pt1 | contig 28631 bp, 42 predicted proteins | sample 1966441 | NCBI WGS metagenome assembly UMKZ01 (sample SAMEA4836189, study PRJEB28245) | human gut metagenome | biome: gut microbiome; material: fecal sample | place: Denmark | collected 2008
CCTCCTATAAGTTAGTGTTTATAGTGTTATCGCTTCACCTGATTTTTATTTGTTTTTAAGTTCTTCAAATGTTTTCAATTTTGCCGTCGTAAGCTCTTTTTATAATCTCATGTAAAATGCGTTCTTTATTTTCTTCTGTAGCTTCAAGAACCCAGTCAAAATTGATTTTTGTTCCACCTGGTAAAATTTGCGGGTTATACCTTCCCCAACATGCACCTTTTTTGTCATATGCGTATACTGTAACGTGCCAATAGCTTTTGAGTCGTTCTTTGATAAAACCTTTTTTATACCATACATTTATTAGATGTTCTTTGTAGTCGTTTTCAACCTTTACAAATTCAACCTCTATTCTTTCGCCTTTAGAATTTCTATCATTGAAACGATAAAATTTTCTTGTTCCTTTTGGGTTCATTGTCTCGATTGCATACTCATGGCCATCAATGATTTTTGTTTCTTTCATGTTTCTGTCCTTCTTTCTTTAAAGGTGTTTTATGTGTTATCGCTTCACTCTTTTTTTATTTACTTAATTTGAATGGAAGCCATGAGGCTTTTAAGCTATCAAGTTGACTCATGATAATTTTTAATGTGTATCTACCACCGCAAGGGATATAAGTGGTTTCGCCGTCAAGGCTGAGGAAGTTTCCTTCCTCGTTAACGATAGCGAAATAACTTTTTGTCCCTCCACGAGGACCACACAAACCATATAATTTTTACACATTTACAATTTTCATTTTCCGTTCCTCCTAATGTTTTCATGTTCTTTCTTTCTTATTTTCTAAATGTTGGTAATCCAAATGTTCTTGCAATGGCTTTTCTAACTGATAAGTCATTACTTAGGTGACCGTTGTATCTGATTACTTTTACTTCGCCAGTTTCAACATCTTCTGCAATTTCAGCTCTCTTGATGCTGTCTCCCCAGTGATTAAATTTTCTTCCATTTACTGTTGTTTGTTCTACTGTCATATCTTTGTACCTCTCTCTTTCTACAACATTATAATATCATAATATGAAAGCAATTGCAATACATTTTTCCGTATTTTGTTTCTTTTTGAAACATTATTTGCCGTAGAACATTTTCATGAGATCCTCTTCCGACCCATAGCCATTCTGGTCGTATTTCTTCTCTGGCTGTTTCACCTGATTTGTATATTCATCCTTTAATGGGAAGATTCCTTGCCAGTTATGCGTTATTGACTGATTAAGAATAGCGATCTTTACATCGTCTGTATTTCCTATTTCATCAAGTTTCTTTAACATAAGTTTAAGAGCATACTCTGTCATAGGTTTCTTGATAAAAGCTCTCATCTGTATAAATGCTTTTAATGCATTTTGAAGTTCTTCGTTGTCTGTATACTCTGCAATCTGTTCATCATACGACTTGGTTTGCTTCTTTGGCTTTCTTTCTTTCTTATTATCTTTAAGCATTTTTAATTCATTTTCTAAGCATTTAATTTTTTCTTTTAAAGCATTTGTTTCTTCATTTCCACTTGTACAATTTTCTACTTGTTCATTTTGGGTATTGTTGATGTTTTGCACTTTTATCTTGATTTCATCAGCTTTTCTTTCATTCACAAGGTACGAAACCTTTATGAACCAGCCTTCGATTTTGCCATCTTTTCTGCGCTGAACAATATCAATCAGACCGTGTTCCTTCAACGTCTGCTTTGTTTTCTGAATCTTTGAAATGCCCCATTTAAGTGACTTCTTTACATACTGATCATTCGCCTTTACAGTGTTCGTTTTCTGCCACTTTGCTGTTTTGTAATAAAATACATACAGTGCAATGCAATCAGCACAATTTTCAAGCTGAAATAACCTATCAACAGTTATTTTGTTAAGGATCAACAGATCATCTGCAATGTCATTTAATTCAATATCATTCATGGTTAGCAATCCTCTCCTAGTTCTTTGATGATTTCTTCGGCATATAATACTTCATCATCTGAAAAGCAATACCATTCGCCTTCTATTCTGCTATTAGCAAAATATTCGTGAATCTCTTGTTCTCTGTCATATGCATCAAAAATGAGCTTACTTTTTGCGATCAAATTCAATTTGAATGGTCTTGTGTCTAATTGACTTATACGCCGTTCAACATCTTTGGAAAATCCGATTTTGTATCTTCCACCGCATTCAAGCAGATATACATAGCCTTTTTTTCTTGTTCCTTTCCTTTTACTCGATGATAATTCTATCACCCTCGGCTAGAATGTACCTGAAATCGGCTTTATACACGGTTTTACGCCATGTTTTGCCATTCTTCCTGAATGATGGTATAAGGTCAAAAGAAGGCTGTAATTCTAATCCTGTTATAACTCCCGCACGTTCCAGAATCTTCAGCTGTGCATATCGTTCAGCTTCCAACTTTGAATCGAACTTGATTCCATCAGCAACCGTCTTTGTATTGTGATATTTTCTATACATGTAACTACCTCAAATATACGACCTGCCAAAGATTTCGATAAATTCTTCTGTTGTCCATGAATACTCGTCCATAGCTCTCTCCTGCCCCAACTTTTTCAGATACATGTCAAATTCATGCCCTTTTCGATTATGCACGCCGTACTCAGACATGTTGTGATCTTCTGGTTTGATAAACACCACCAGACCATACTTGATTGATTTTTTTCTGTTGGCAGTGCCAAAAAATATTTCGTGCCTATGTGTGCACTCATAACGCTGATTGCTGAAAAAATATGTATGACCGTTTGCCTGATACATGCCATTAGGCATAATTGAATCTCTCAACTAATCATCTCCTATAAATTTAAGCTGTGCAATTTCTGACGGTGTTAGCGTTGGTATTCCTACCTCTTCGCATTCGCTTCTTACACCATCAAGCAATATTGCGAACTCCTTAGAATCCATCTGTGAACTGCCTTTATAAATCTTATAATGCGTGAACTCCTTGCCATTTACCGTTCCTTTGCCTATCTCCTCATAATACTTGAAATAGCCATGTAGGCTCACGTCTGAACGAATGCTCACAACTTCATACTGTCCATATCGTTTCAGCATAAGAAAGTGGCATTCTTGATTGTCCATTCTCATAATGCTCGCCAGCTGGTTGAGTAAAGACCAGTAGTACGCATTGGCTGTCAATGATCTTTTCGATTTCTTCTCTTTGATCTCATACAGCTTTTCTGCGTCCTGCTGGTCGAACAACCACTGGATGATAGCTTTCGCATTTCCTATCATGCCGTTATTACCGCCTTAGAACGGAAGGTCACTATTATCAATTTCGTATTCTTTATTCCCCCAGTCATTATAATGATTGCTCTTATTTTGAACGCTAGGGCTATCAGATGGCATTTCACGGTTCTTAGTTTCTAGGAACTCAACATGATTAACCAACACTTCTGTAACATACACTGTTCTCCCATGACTGTCTTCATAATTTCTTGTTCTGATAGAGCCGTTAACTGCAATTCTATCTCCTTTATGAACGTACTGCTCTAAAAGTTCAGCCGTCTTTTTCCATGCCACGCACTGAATAAAATCAGCCTCCTGCCCGTCCTGTGTTTTAAAGTCTCTGTTGACGGCAAGAGTGAAACTTGCAACAGCCGTTCCATTGCCTGTCCTTCTTAGGTCAATGTCTCTTGTAGTACGTCCAATTAATACAACTGTATTCATTGTTCTTTACTCCTGTAATATTCTTCTATGATTTCTAATGCCATGACCTCATTTACAGGGCAGTCAATAACTTTTCTGATGCCATCCCTGAGATGTATGATCTTCAAGAATTTTGCATCAACTCCGTAACTTTGCATCAATCCAATTCTGTATAAGTTCAGCTGATATGCGATCTTTTCCTTGTTTAAAGAACTGACGGTTTTTATGTCCGCAATGCCAGTTTCACCATCCATAAGCATTGTCATGTCTAACCGTCCACACGCAATCGGCATATCATCCTTAAAAATCACAATTGGCAACTCGCTGTCCAGAACCTCGAATCCGTATTGCTTCTGCAAAAACTTAAAGTTTCGCACTGCTTCGCTTCCATCATCATATCCCGAAACATTAAAGTTCTCGATTGCCTTGTGTACTGCCGTACCTCTTTTAGACGCATTATTCAACACGGCAGGAGGCACGCTTGCATAATCGTTTCTATACTTCACGCCAAGAATCTGCGTGACTGAATCAACCATACAGCCATCAACTAGATACTGATGTATGTCATCAATAAATTCAACTATATGTCCTTTAATGTTCCATGTCGTTATTTCTTCCATAACGGTCTCGACCCCTTTTTTCTTATAGCAACGTTCTTTTGTATTAAAATATCCCTAACTCTTGTATCATGTACGCCAAATTCGTTCGCTATATCTTTCATTGCTAGCTCCTACTTAACCGTGATACGGATGGATGGTTTCACTTTTGAGATTTTTGCGTACAAGTCGTATACGTCTGGGTTTTCTTCCTTAAAAGTCTTGCTGTCGAATTTTTCTGTGTCATGCTCTGGAATGAATGCGATCTTCAGAAACTCGTTGTCAATCTTTAATACTCCATATTTTTGCATAGCATCAAGAATTTCTTTCTTCATGCTGTCCTGCTGTTTCTTAATCTCTTTCGCCTGCTTCTCAATGCTGATGATTTTCTCGCATACTTCTTCAGAAAACGTAACGTCTGAGCCTGTTCTTTCAATAATATTAGTCATTGTTTTCATCCTCACTGTAATCAAATTTAACGAAATTATATTTGCCGATAACTCTTTTGATTGGCTCGTCTTCTGCACCTGCAAGAGCACACAATGCTCTTTTTACATCCTCACCATATGCCACGCAAACTGCAAGCACGGTTGCCTTTTTTTCTCCGAACTGCGTATCAACCAGAACCTCGTCACCTTTCTCAATATTGGAATAAGTAGGTGAGTAAAACAGGTATTTTTTACTATTGCCAGTGTGCTGGCATACTACAAATTGTTCAAGTTTACTCATGACTGTCCGCCTTTCTATGCTTCATGTTCTTACTTATCAACTCACTTGCCTTCGACATCGGCATATCTTCCAGCTTTTCGATATTGTTCATCTTTAACAGCTTTATAAGATTCTCGCCTGTATAAATCTTGCTCAATACTTCAATCTGTCTTGGTGATGCCTTGCGTTCCGTACTGTTAGTCGCTTCGTTATCATTGCCATCCGTATCTTCCTCTGTTGCCATGCCAAGGAATGCACCCAACGAATAACGCTTGCGGTATGTGATTTCTGCACCTTCATCTTGCAACTTAGCGCCTTCCTTAACTGCAAACGGGTAGGTGTTTGTCTCGAATACGTGTCCGCTCTTGTGTACCAGAATACAGCGAACACCGTTTATGCCGTCCTCGTCAACTCCAATCGGCTGTAATAGCGCAAAATTCTGATTTTCCTTGATTTTGTTTAAAATGTTGTCTAGTGGCACATAATCAAATGCCTTGCACATCCATTCCCCTGTGTTCCTGTTCTTCACTGAATAGTTGACCTGCGAGGACTTTTCAAGTCCTTTCAACTGGTTGACCAGTTCAATTAAATCTACTGCGATTTCTGGTGTAATGTTTTCAAATCCTTTCATTTTTCTTGTTTTCCTTTCTTTTTGAAACATCAATTTCGTACTGTTCAATAATTTTTCTTAATTCTTCTGCTTGCCCTCTTTTTACGATTTCTGCTACGATATCTAACATTTTTTCAGCTCCCAATTATCAAATTTGCATATTCATATCCAAACACTTTGCAGAACACTTTGACAAGCTCTGTAGAAGGATTATGCGTTCCCTGTTCAATACAAGCATAATGGCTCGTTGATATTCCAAGCATTTCTGCAACGTCCTTCTGCGTAAAACCCTTTGAAATTCTGAATGCTTTCAATTCTGCTCTTTTCATTTCGTGCCCCCTTTCATGCATTACATTATAAACCATTGTAATCAAATTGCAACTATTTTTAATCAAAAGACGATTATTTTTTATTGTTTCAAATAGCAACGTTATGTTATCATCGAAATATAATCTTTTTAGGTGGTGTAAAGAATAATGATCAACAATAAATCAATCGGAAAGAAACTTAAAGAACTACGCAACTCCCGTGATCTTAAACAGTCTGAACTCGCTGACCTTGTCGGGCTTTCTCGCCCTGCCATATCAAATATCGAATCTGGGAAGCGGTCTTTAACCCTTTCAACTTTGAAACGTTTTTGTGAGGTTTACGGTATTGATATATCTTACTTTGGCATTGATACGTCAAGCTACGATGAAGCGACAGACCTCACACTGCGCATCGAGTCTCTGTTTCATGATCTTCCTGAACCTGAGAAGGATGAACTGTATCTGAAGATAATGAAACTGTACCTTGACAGCAAGAATGTTTCTGATTGAAACCATCTGTCGAAAAAAAAGAGTTGTCTAACTCATACTCGATTTTGAGACTTTCCTGTTCAGCATACAAATTAAACAACAACGAATATATTTTTTCTGCGTCCATATTTTCACCGCCTCATCGGCTAGTATGGACTGCTTTTTTTATTTTCAATCAATCGGAGGTATTTTTTATGAGAAAAAAACTGCGAGTGGCAGAATATGCTCGTGTTTCCACTGACGAACAAAAAAAATATGGATATTCAATACAGGCACAAATTGACGAAATAACGCAATGGTGCAACGACAACGATCATGACTTACTACATATCTACATTGACGAAGGATTCTCAGCAAGCACCATGAAACGCCCACAACTGCAATCCATGCTGTCTAACTTGAAAAATCTTGATGCCATAGCTTTCACACGCCTTGACCGTTTATCACGTAACGTCCTTGAAGCAAACAAGATGCTTGAACTTCTTCAACAGAACAATGTTGCCATGATTTCCATATGTGAGGACGATATAAACACGTCCACTGCGAACGGTCTGTTTATGTTCAACCTAAAAGTCAACCTTGCAGAACATGAACTGAAAAAAGGCTCTGAACGCATCAAAGCCGTATTTGAATACAAGATTGCTCAAGGTCAACCTATCACTGGTAATGTTCCTTTCGGCTACAGGGTTGTCACGGAAAACGGCAATAAACGCATTGCAATTGATGAATCCAAAGCCCCAATAGTGAAAGATATTTTCGAATCATTTCTCCTGCATCAATCAGTACATTATACAGTTGAATACGTCAACAAGAAATACGGACTGTCTCGACCTTACATGTCATATATGCACATTCTTAAAAATGAATTTTATGCAGGATCATACCGAGGAAACTCCAACTACGCCGAGCCATACATCACGAAAGAAACATACAATGCCGTTCTAAACTGGTTGGAGTGAGCCATCCAAAAGGTAGCAAGCGATATTATTACTATAGATGTAACAATGCCCACTCAGTGCATACATGCACCCACAAAAAACACTATGCGGAACTGGCAACGGAAAAATATCTGCTGTCTAACCTTGACGATCTTTTGAAAAACCATATAGCCACAATATCAAGCATCACATCTGAAACAAAAGACACAACCGAAAAGGAATTAAAAGAACTAAGAAAAGAACTTGATAATCTGAATTATATTTTCATCAAAAAGCGTATGCCTGTAAATACCTATGAACGTCTGTACGCTGAAACAGAAGACAAAATAAAAAGGCTTGAATCTTTCAAGCCTCAAAGCACTGATCATCTTAACCAATTTTTGAACAGCGGTTGGCGCTCAATATATGATAATCTAACACGAGAGAACAAGCGCACACTGTGGCGCAATGTTCTTGATTCTGTCCACGTTTCACCTGACAAAATAGAAGTTTTCTTCAAGTAAAAAGCAGACATTTCTGCCTGCCCTTTACTAGGAGAATTTATGACCAATGTCAACGAAAATACATCTATAATATACACCAATAAATCACCGAATGCAAACGGTGATTTTTTCTTTACTAAGATATGCTAACCTGTAGGCTATAACAAGTTAGTATAGAATTTTTCAAATAAAAAAACAGCCCGCCGAAAGCTTCGACAGGCTGAGAAAGGAATGCAGTGAACATGAAACACTGCACTCATAGTATACCATGATTTCGCTTAATAGCCAACAACTCTCGTTATATAAATTGCATTTTCTGCTGAATATGTTGAGCCGTTGCTTTTCAGAGTGATCTGGTAATTCTGGCTAAACGTGATCATTGACCCCGACACACTAACAAGAGCGAACTTTGCATAGTCATAATCGGCAATATAATGAATCGTGCCTAAATGCACAAGTTTTCCGTTCGGGCTGAACACCTTCACACTGCCGCAGGCATTATCTCCTGAAGACCTGTAGAATATCTCAATATACGTATAGTTTTCCGCACTGTCTGACAATGTGACAGTTCCTGCTGTTCCATTTGTACTATTGTAAAGCACCTGAGCACTAATGCACACGCCATTTACTTCAAGACTGTTATTGTGCTTTGGAAAGCAATTCACACCGAAACTGTATTTCTTGATGTCAACATAAGCAATCGGAATCCCCTTAGGAAGAATCAGATTGTAGGTTGTATTGCCTAGCTTGTCTGCAATATTAATCTGCACGTTCCATTCATACTCGTTATCAGCTGTAAAGTTCGTATCGGTGTTATCCTGAATTGTCGTGTAAGTGCTGAATGTGCTGTTTGCAACCTTCTTCGTGCGGTACTTAATCGTGACTGAGTTTTTGCCACCTATTGAAGAATAATTCGCATTGACATTCAAGATGCTTTCTGAATAATAATTGCTTTTGCGGTTCAGCTTGATGATTGCGCTTGGCAATATCCAGTCATACACAAGCACCGTGATCTCACTGATGCCCTCGTTTCCCCTCGAATCAACGATTTTAACGGTCACTTTTGCATCGGATGATATATTTACCGTGCCAACGTTTACAACTCCTGTATAGCCGTTTACCGTGCCAACGTTTACAACTCCTGTATAGCCGTTTAACGTGCCTGTATACGCATTTCCATTTATAACAGCAGTAATTGATTTCAACGTGGCACTATTTAATGCCTGCGCATTGCTTACGCTGATTTTTAATGTCGAGTTATTCCTGATAATGTACTGATTGTTTTCTGTAATTGCAACAGTATTAGCATTTGAATCCTCATATTCAACATCAAATGTCGGATTAGAATTCACAACGTGCGCAATGATTGTACAGCTTGACGTTCCTATTACCGCACTGCCACTATACGTTGTGACCTCAATTTCGCCTGTCATTTCATTACTGTTTGGCATTTGTGCATAAAGATTCGATGCAATCCTGTCCGTATCCAACGAAATATTATCCGTTACACCAGTGCCGATAGTATAACTGTATGATCCCAATTTCAACACAACGGTGTGTGTAAACACGGTTGACTTGCGGTTCATATGCACCACAATTGTGTCTCCGATGTTAAAATTCGGAGAATTGTTCGGCCATGTGTTTAAACTTGGCTTTGATGCTCTGCCAATGTCTGGAAGGCTCCAACTTCCAGAACCTTTGCAGTTTACGCTCGTAACATAAATTGCACACTCTGCATATGCACTGAATGACTTTGAGCCGTTGGTTTCATGCCCGATTGCAAGCTTTCCAGATGCAACAACCGTGCCAGTATATAACTTAATTCTTGTGTTTGACTGATAAACTGTAGTTCCATTTATAACACACTTGAAAGGCCCTGCCATGTACCAATATCCAGACTTAATTCCTGCACCTTTTAATGTCCATGTAATAACAGATTGATTGTTGACGATGTTTTGGTTTTTTAACATCCAGTCGAACTGTAGGCACGCACCTTCGTATGCTGATGTTTTGAATGTTCCTGATGTAGCCATATTATACGCCTACTATGCCGATACCATCATTTGTAACAGTATCTCCATCTTTAACAGTTATCGGAATGAGCCTTGCCTTGTTGCACAATGTGATCTCTTCCTCAATAACAGATTTTTTTTGATGAAACTCGTCACCTGAAACCCAGAATGTTTTTGCACCTGTGCGGTCATATCCTGCGAAACCGACTGAATTATTGACAACCAGATATGAACCATCAAGCCCATACATAATCAGCCCGCTTTTGTCCAGTTTGGCAATCAGATTGTTTGCTTCATCATATACTTCAATCTGTCCATTCTGGTTAAGGTTAGAACCAAGCTTCAATGTTCCACCTTTTATCATATCAGCAACAAGATTAATCACATTTATATGTTGCATATTCAACACATTATCAATCGTCCATGCACTCTCGAATGTTCCATTGATGCCAGTGCTTGAGAATCCGATTCCACCGCTATTTATAATAATAACGTGGTGTGCTTCTTCTTTTGGCAGTGCATCAACAACCAGGATCTTGTCACCTTCATACACCACATACGAATTGCCAAGCATTCCGAGTATTGAGTCCTGTGCCTGCTGAATTGCATCTGAGAATGTCAGTTGTAGATTCGCATTGTTTTTTTCTACGCTTTGCTGAATCGTTGAGCTAACTGTTCCCATAAGGTCAGAAACTTTTGTTGAAAAATTTCCAAATTCAAGTTCCGTATACTTTTCCAGAATGCAATCATACTCATATGAAATAACATGTGTCACGATGTCAATCCCCATCGGTTCATCAATGACTTCGATTGTATCGCCTATATCAGTCAGCTTTTCAACGTTTGCTTTTAAGGTGTAATTCACTTTTGGCGCACAATTAGCATTAACGTATGCCTGTCCCTGTGTTCTCAAATCATCAACCAGTGCATTATTGTATGCTACCTCGTCAAGGTTTCCGTCTATGTCTTTGTACATGTCTTGGTCAATATTTTGGTTGAAAGACACGACTTTTGTAAATGGAATATCGTACTGCGTTTTGCTGTAAAGATAGACTTCGTCTAACATCAAGCCATCTTTTCCAACTGGCATGAGTTTTGTAACAACATCATCCCAGTTTGCCGTGCATGTCATTTCCTTCAGGTTCTTTTTGTATCGTACAGTCACACCGTTATCTCGTCCAATCGTGCTCATGATTCCAAACCTGTAATTGTCACGTACAAAGTGTCCGCCCCAACGCTTCAGAACCGTGCTAAAAGCCTCATACAGCGATGTTCTAACACATCTATATGAATCTACCATAGCAATGTCAGAATACGTCTGAAACGGGCTAGGATTGTCTGTAGCCCTGTTCAGATGATCCATTGCATCGTTGCAATTCTTATCGACAACATAACTGTCTGCAATCACATAGTTTTGAGCATCATACGATATATGCTGTGCTTTAAACGTGATCTTGTGTTTTGTCTTCTCTGGATTTTTAATGCGAAATGCCTGTGCACCTTGTGGCGTATCTGCAACGATGATTCTATTTGCTGTCAGAATGTCAACATATGATATGTCTGCCTCAATATTCAGATAGAATTTTCCGTTGTCTTCTTTATGAACTTTTGCCTTGAATGGTCGGATAACCGCATCACCATTTGACGTAAATGTTTTATCAGTAGGAGAAAATACTCTAATCATCTTTAAATCTCCTTTTATTAGAATGCTATAACTTTATTTATGCCGTTCTTTTCCACATATAAACTGCTAAATACGGTGGCATATTGCTATGTGCTTTTCCTCCGCCTGAATCTCCGGTTGCGTTGCCATCTTCGTTTTTAGTTGCTTTTATGTTAGGCACGATATTAGTAGCTTCCGCATTAGTTCCAATACACTTAGCCCCAAAATCGGTTGTTATCCTAACACCGTCCTTGTTAGCAACCATTGTCCAGTCGTTTGTATCATGATGATGTTCAGGCATTTCATCAATACCTAATTTATGATAGTATTGGCCACCTCTTTCACCATTTGCAAATTCTGGTGTTCCTACCCCAAGTGAGCCAAAACTTTCATTAGTGTTTGTTCTCATGTTTGTCCCTGCTCCAATTAAGAAACGTCCTTCAAGTCTTTCCCACGTACCACCAAAAAGTGTTGATGGTTTAGTATCATTTACGCTCATGTAAATAGAGCCAATTGGATAAACTGCATTGATTGTCTCTGTTTTGCTAACTGTTATTCTCGTTTTTACCTTGCCCCAAAAGTAGGCAAGTCCTGTTTCGTCTAAAAATGCCATATTTTAACCTCCTGATTCGCATATTGCATCAATTTCTGCTTCCTCGATTGCTGAATATGTTCGTTGCGTGAATGCAAATGTTGTTCCGTCTAGTGCCGTTGCCGTAAATGTCGCTCCTGATCTTATAATGTTTGTTATTGCTTTTGACTGATCATAGTTTGCAACGTTGCCTAGACCTACTTGTGATTTTGTGACTCCATGTGGATTGCTTTTATTGCTTATATGGCTTCTAGCTGTGGAATCCTTCAGCATGTATGTCGCTCCACTAGGCACTTTTAAACTTGATATATCAGCCATTCAAGCAACCCCCTTTATTTTGTTGTAATCGTTGCGTTTGTTCCTGTAAATGATGGCGCGGATGCACTAGCAGACTTAATGCCTGTTGCAACCGTTACCTCTGTCCCTTTTGTTGGTAAAGAGCCTGCCGAGAATCCAAGTGTTAGAGTCTCATTTGAAACCGATGCCGTGAAATTTGGCAATGTGCCTACACCAGTGATTGGTGTAACACTCGCTGTGTTTACAGCAACCGTAACAGTCGGTGCTGAAACTGAACCTTCTGGTGTATATGATGCACTCGCAGAATCCTTGAATGCCAGTCCCTTAAGACTGCCTGTACTACCAAACTCGTGCCACTTTTTGTCTGATGTAGACCATACAAATTCAAGCTGTCCGTAGATTACAACGTCACCGTTTGATGGCGTATAATCTGCTTCATTGATATTGATTGGTGATGTGCTAGAACCATTCGTAAGTGCCGTTGTTGTAACTCCTGCGTAATGCATAGCACCTGTTCCAGAGCCCTTAAGAATACTGATTTCATTTCTTGCTGTTGCGTCTTTGATGTCGTAAGTGACTCCACTAGGTAATGTAATTTCTGAAATATCTGCCATTTTTATTTTCCTCCTATAATCAGATTTTCTTTACTAATAGTATACGTCGTACCACTGTCCCACTTCATCCTGTCTGTACGTGATACGTGCATATCTGCATTTTTTTCATGTGTGTTTATTTTGCTGTTCAAATTTTCAAATTCTTTTTTTGCTTCGCTTGCGCTCTCAATATCATAGTCTGCAAGCGATTTGCTTCCTTTTACTTCAACATTGTTGATTTTAGGAATATTTTCCAACTCGTTATAATCGTCTATCCCATCTGTCCCAATAACTGAAACGCTATCCATTTTTACGGTTAAATAGTCATCGTCCGCAAGCATGATAATTTTGTACACATCCATGCTTTACACTCCTTTTTCGGTATCACCCGCGAACGTGACTTCTTCCGTGATAATCAGCTTGCCTATAAACGTCTGATGTATCTTGTCACCTTTGATAAGCTCAATGTCATAATAATAAGTTCCGTAATCAATGCAATCTGTATCTTCTGGCATGATTGAGAATGAATATACATTTCCGCTTTTAGTTATCGTTCCATCAGTCAGTTTTTTCTGGATGATAATTCTTCTCGATGATGTATTTGCTTTTACCGTAAAAGTGATTTGAGTAAATTCTTTGCTTACCTCTGTATCGTTTGCATCACGAACGATAAAATGAATATTTCTAATGTCCCCTCTAGGCATTTTAATATGTTCCATGTCATCACCTACTCTTTCGTAATAGCATCAATGTCAGTGTTTAAAATAAGAGCTATGTCAGCCCACTCGTATGCATAATTAGTGTTGCTTTTCTTTTTCAAAAACTGTCCTGTTGAACCACCTGCGGGAATTCCTTCCCCTTTGTCACCCTTTTCGCCCTTTTCGCCTTTAAGCATAAGTATTTTCACAAGCGGTTTTTTGAAAAAATCGTTCATACTAGTTCACCCCTATCGTTACATCGTTATGAATTTTTAACGAGCCAATCAGTATTGAAAACACATCGCCATTGATGCCAATTTGCAAATCGTAATAATAATGCCCCGGCTCAACATTTACCGTATCTTCAGGAGCAACACGTACCACATAGTACAGCTTTCCATCTTCCTGCTTTGCGAATGTGATACCATGCTCTAGCGACTTTTTGAATATCGGTGCATCATCATCAAAGTTCTCTTTGCATGTTAAGTATGCACTGTCCAGTTTTTGCAAGGCTTCGTCATACTCAACCTCGAAAGCAAATGCCAATGTGTCGCCTCTGATCATTTCAAGATTCGTCTTTTCCATCATATCCACCTCGACTGTTTTTCAAACGCTATATATGTCAATGCTCCATCCCATGACACGGAGTTAGACCCTACTTTCAGCACAAAGTTATCGTAATTTCCGACAACGTATCGATTCATCAATACATCATCATTGTACGCCTCAAGTCTTCCTGTGTCTATAGTAATTGAATTTGATGCACTCATATCAATTCTGAACAACTGCATATCATTCAACGACAGATTGATTGTTCCTGAACCCTTGATATGAATAACTGGCTTTGATACATAATTGCCGTTATTTCTCACGGTAATAGCTCCGACAGGGTTGTCAAACACCTTCATTTTTTCAATTGTACTGTACTTGAACGGTTGCACATGATACGTGATCTCAGCCGTTCTGAACCTCATAAGGCGCTCATAATCAATCGCATCTAGAATATCATACATGTAGTATTTTTCTGGTTCGTTTGAAAATATTACCGTTCCGCTTGAATTGAAAAACGGAATAATATCATCAATATCATAGTCACCAAACAGACCGATTTTCATTTTTTTGTCATAGGCTGAATATCCAAGCCTTGTGATCACATCACCGTCGCGCCCGTCTATCTGCTCAATGCTTGTGCGCATCAAAGGCTTTGTAATCGGTGGCAATTCCTGTATCAGCAATCCTTTTAAATATCGGCTGTCTTTTCCATTTTGAATAACGTAATTTCTCATATTTTCACCGCCTTATTCATAAATAAGTTTTGTAACAGTCTTATCAACGAAATGTCCCATTTCTTCATCGTCCATCTCTATTTTGACCTGTGATAGTGCATCCTTGAATGCTTCAACCATTGAATCGTAGCTTCTTCCACCACTTGTCGAAACGCCACTATTAGCATTGAATGCGTCAGACATTCCACTCGCCAATGCTTCTGTCTGACTGATAAGCTCAGGGCTTGCCTTTCTTAAAGAATCGCTTAATCCATCGACCATGTCAGGCATCCACGTCTCATATTCAGCCAATGGCCCTTCATCAGGTCTTGAGAAATGTAGAAATGACTTGATTTTATTTGCAACATCAGTTACCGCACTTGTGACATGATGAATCGCATTTCTGATGCCATTTGCAATGCCTTTAACCATATCAACACCCCAGTTATACAACTGACCTGGAAGACTTCTGATTTTCCCGATGATGTTATTTACAAGTCCAGATGCGGCATTTGCACCTGCTTGTGCCAACTGTCTCGCAAAGTTCCATGCGTTATTCAATGTACTTGACAGCCAATTCCATACAGCAGACGGAAGACCACGAATGAATGATACAACGCCATTGACAAATCTAGAACCTGTTTCAGAAGCCCTAGAAGCCATGTTAGAAGCCCAATTCTGTACGTTGCTTATAACATTACCAAGGAATGTGCCAATACGCCCAGGAAGAGCCTGAAACCACGATATGAGGTTGTCTATGAATCCACCTACCGATTTAATTGCATTTCCGACAGTGTCCTTGAATGCATTCCACACGCTTATAACGGCATTACGGAATCCCTCGTTTGTGTTCCACAATGTGACGATTGTTGCTATTAGTCCTGCAAGCAACGTTGCAACGAGCATAATCGGATTGGCGTTCATGACACCATTCAATAATGCCTGTGCAACAGATGCACCTTCGTTAGCCACCTGAAACGCTTTGACTGCCGTAACAACGCCATTGATCATGCTTGCAACTTTCCATGTCAACATTGCCGTTCCGATTCCTGCAATAAGTGAAATGATTGTATCGCCATTGTCCATAATAAATCCGAATAAATCACCAACAGCAGAAACAATATCATCAATGACAGAAACAACAGAATCCATATCCATATTGTCGATTGCATTTGTGATGTTTGGAATCCACTCATCAGAGGCTTTTTGCAGAATCGGCTGTAATGCTTCACCAAGTTCGGAATTGATTGTATCGCTCAATGTTGAAAGTCTGCCATCCAAAGTCTGAGACTGTGCATCCATTGATTTAAAATATTTTCCGCCTTCAGATGTTGAACGCTTCATAGACTCCGTGATCTCGTCAACTGACATTTTGCCTTTTGATATTCTGTCATACAAGCTTTTCATGCTTTCTCCTGTATGTTCTGAGATTTCCTGTAATGGGTTGAATCCTGCATCAATCATCATGTTGATGTCTTCAAGCGATACTTTCTGCGCTGAACTCATTTTCCCATATGCCCTTGAAATGGATTCCAGCTTGTCGGCGCTTCCCTGCGATATATCGCCAAGCATCATCATACTATTGACAGCATCATCAGCATTAAAGCCAAAGTTCATCAACAAAGATGTTGCATCTGCCAACTGTGGCATATCAAATGGAGTTTTTGCTCCAATATCAGCAAGTTTCTTAACTGTCTCGCTTGCCTTATCTGCTGAACCTGTCATGACCGTAAATGATGTCGTGTAATACTCCATGGACTTCTGATAGTCAACCGCACCATTTACAAGTCCTTTAAATCCATCAACAACCTTGCTGATTGCCTGTGATGCCAGATTTGCCATTGTGCCTTTGAGTACTGTAAAACCATCATTAAGGTTTTTTGATGCACCATCAGCATCGCCCATCTTTTTTGACAAATCATCAACCTGTTTTGCACTTCCATCAGATTCTTTGCCGAGATTGTCAATCTCTTTTGTGGTCTTGATAACATCAGCTTTTGCATTGTTCATCTGCACTGCAAGCTGTGATAGTGATTTCTTGTTGTTGTCCTGAGCCGTTGTACTTTCATCATACTGCTTTTGAAGTTCATCAACTACCCTTTTCTGTTCTTCATATTCTTTGGTATTTTTACCAGACTGTGCCTCAATGCTTGCGAGCTTTCCATTTGCATTTTCTAACTTTTCGCCTAGTTGTGTATGTTCATCTGCCGACTTTTTAACAGCATCCTGATACTGTTTGTACTGGTCAGATACTAACTTCAGCTTTGATTTCTGCTCTTCAAGTCGCTTGTTCAGCACGTCACTCTTGGCTGTCAATGCATCAGTGCTTGTGTCGTTCTTATCATACGTACTCGTGACGATCTTCATTTCTGATGATACTTCACGCAAATTCTGTGTAATCTGTTTCAATGCTCGTCTATATTCGCTCTCGCCTTGTAGCTTGATTGTTCCACCTAATGCCATGCACTCACCCCCTTAGAACCAGTCGTCCTCATGCTGTGATTTTTCATATGCTTTTGCGTATGTTGTCTCTGTCTTTTCAAGCATCAATTCGAAGTCAAAATCGTTTTTGTAATGCTTATAGAACAGATTGAAAGTTGTCAGTGTCAATCTTCCAACCTCATGGAATGTAAAGCCGAGTTTGTTACGCCCGATAAAGTAGAACCATGTAAAGTCTATTGGCTCTGGTTCATCTTCATCGGGGATTATGCGTTTTTTTCAGAACTCTGCGTGCTGTCAACGACAACGCCATTCATCAACTGCGCGGATGATTTCAAGCCAATATCCGTGATCATTCTGCCGACCTGCTTGTTAGTAAGCATCTTTTCACTCGTGCCATTTTCCTCATTCTCAATGTCAATTCCTTCGTTCAGCATTGCCGTGATTCCAAAGATAACAGCCTTTGCGTTTGGCTCGCCATTGTTTTTTGCACCATCTGTGAGTTTGCCCCAGTTTTCAAGTGTTCTGTACTTATCTTGAATAACTTCCATCACGTTCAGATTGAAAACTAGCTTGTATTTCTTGCCTTTGTATTCAAGTGCCTTTGATACTTCCTTCATGTTTACCCTCCTAAAAAAATAAGACAGGGGACGAACCCTGTCTTTAATATTCTTTTCAGACTTAAGCCTTTGCCATCAGTCCTTCAAGATATGTGACAGCTTCAGTCTTTGTATCAAACGTCTTTGACTTTGACCATGTGCCATCAGCCAATGTTGCAACAGTTCCTGCAAATTCAGTTGTGCTGAATGATACACTTTCGCCTTTTGTAGAATCATCCTGTGACGGTTCCGAAAACTTAACCTTGCACAAAAATTCAACTGTATACTTGTAAGCTCCGTTCACCATCTTTGTAACGATTCTTCCGAAACCTACATATGGTGCAACATCATTTGCATTTCTGACAAGCTCTGCACCTTCTTCTGAAACCGTATGTCCTAGAAGGTCTGCCATTGTCTGCACATCTTCATTGTCGATTCCTACTGTTACAGAACCCTTCTGGAAAGATGTATCGCTTTCTGCCAATGCATCATCTGCATACAAAGACGCATCGTTGTTGCTGATATCCACCTTACACGAAATAGCCTTGGCTGGCTTTTTCGCGCCATCATATTTTGCTGTTCCTTCTTCCGATTCCGTAAGTTTTGAATATCGGAAGTTATTTAACCCGATCTTAGCCATTATTCGCTCCTTTCGATTGAAAAACATAATGTCTTGTGGTAATACTTCGTATCGTCCTCATACATATCTTCGGATGAACGGTCAGGTTCCCACATAAACCCAACACTTTTAAGCAATCCTTTTAACGCCTTGATAATCGGCTTGTAATTGCCTTTTGAGTAAATATCAAAGTCATAATATTCAACGTAGTTCAGCAGTTCATCATCACCATGCAACACGCTGTCCGCATCTGTTTCCATGTAAGTGATGTATGTTTCCGAACGTCCATTGTATCGTAAGAACTTGACTGGAATTTTTTTGCCGTTGACCGTAAAATCACTCAATGTTTTTTCAATGAGGTTATTCATCTAACAGTCCCCCGCTTAAATTCTTCTGTGCTTCTTCCATTGCTTTCATAATCTGTGACTTTTTGAAAGACTTTCGGAAAAAAGGATGCTTTGGATATTTTCTTTTGTCACTGCCATACTCGAACATGTTAGCAACAAGTGGTGCAGGAGTCTTCTTGCCTTCCTTGTTTTTGAAATATCCAGTGATCATGACTTTCGTGTTGATACCATCATCTGATGGAGTTCTGTATATCTTTGACAGTTTCACATGACTGCTGAATCCTGAACTTTTCAGCGCCTCTGGAAGATTAGCAATAACATTCTTGTAAACAACCTCTGCACCTGCTTGTGTCATACCACCAAAGATGTGATCAAACTGCTTGTCAATGTAAGATATATCCTTCAGTACACTGTCGTCAATATCAACAACAATCTTTGCCATCAGTGTGTCACTTCCTTTGCTTCAATCTCTAATTCTACGCCATTTTCATTAACGTTATTGAGATATTCAATCGTGTATGTCTTGCCATGGAACTCAATCAGCATGTCTCTTGTGATCTCTGTTTTCGGATAACGAATTGTGAAGTTGGTGTATGCTTTCTCAAAATCAGAATTGTTGGCAATCAACGTGAATCCCTTTGTCGTTCTTACATATGCATACGGCTGTAGAATCACCTTTTTCTGTTCTGTCTGGAAACCATCATCATCAGTAACAATGACGGTTTTATATATCATGATTCTCTTCGAATACTTCCCCGCATTCAACATTTAATCACCTCACAACAGATTCACACTGTGCATTGCAAGAATACTCTGCACCGTGTTGTTCAGGTCTTTACTGTCAACATACATTGTTCGGTTATCCCACATGTCCTGACAAAGAATAAGCACCACAATCACAAATTCAGGATATTTGTCCAGATCATCAATCCCAGTATAGTTTTCGATGAAAGAAGTAGCGATGGAAATAAGCATGGTTAATGTATTTATATCGCTGTCTGTTACTTCGTCCAATCTCAAATAGTCTGCAACGCATTCTTCTGTAATATCACTGACTTTGCTTACTTCCATATTGCTTCACCCTTTCTTATTTGCCTGCTGTCATCACAAGTTTTGCAAGCTTCTGAGTGTCTGCGACTTTTGCATCCCATTCAACAAAAGCAAGAATTCCAAGTAAATGTTCTTCTGCATATCTTTCTTGTAATACCTGCATGTTAGCATTTTCTGAAACCTTCACTGCAAGACCAGAGAAGTCACCGTAATAAATGGCTGTCTTCCCTGCAAGCATTTTGTCCATCGCATCAGAGCAGTAAACGTCTTTGCCTAGAAGTGTATATCCCCACTTTGCTGTAAAGTCACGATTCAATAAATAATCGCCTTCATTATCCTTTAACTTTCTGATTGCATTTCTAGTTTCACGGTTCATGATCCATACGGAATTAGCCTGATAGTTGTCGATTACCTTGTCCTGCACATCCATCAGTTCGTCAGATGTAATCTTTGTGGCTGTGGCAGTTGTAACAGTCATATCTGATGTAATGCCCTTTAAACCATCAACCTTTCCTACTGTACCGAACAGAATTTCATGTTCGAAATATAGCGCGATTGCCTGTGCCATTTTTGCTTCAACAAATCCCACAATATCGAAATTAGAATTGTTAATCAAGCTCTTTGAAATTTTTGCAAGGCAACGTGCAAGGAATCCGCCAAGAGTGATTTGACTGATAACAACTTTTCCAGACTCTGCTGTAGTTCCTTCATCTGCATACTGCATCACAATAGAACTGTTCTGTGCATCATACTTTGGTAATACTAGATTGCCAGTGATGTTATAGCGATCTGCCATAGAGAATACAGGTGAGATTTCGATAACCTGTGAAATGATTTCATTCCAAACAGTTGTCGGAATAAGTGTCTTTGCATCTGCTGGCATTGTAGGTGTGTCAGTATTCACAATGCCCCTGATTGCATTTTCAAATGCTTTGTGATCTTTTTCTGCATTTGTCATTTCAACAGGTGCGCTTGGCACTGGCTTCATGCTCATTTCTGCCATCTGATCATACATAGCAACAGTTGCATCAATGTCCTTTACCTCTTTTTCAAGGTTTGCAAACTGTTTTTTTTCGTCTTCAGACGGTAATCTGTTTTCTGCCTTTGCAGTTGTTAGCAGTTTCTCCATCTGAGCGACTTTTGAATTTCGATTTTCAATGAGTTCTTTTACGTTCATTTATTCACCCCTCCATCTTTCTTTAATGAACTAATAATATTCTCGTATGCTGAATAGTCAAGCACACGATCCTCAACAGGCTTTTTAGTCTGTTTTGGCTTTCTTAATGCATCTGGAACATGTTTATAGTTTCTAAACAAGTCCGTTGCACATGCCTGTACATCCTTCACACTGTCCAATGCGTTCACATTGAAATAATTTCCGATGTACATATCATCATCTGCATTGCCACTGAACCACGTTTCGTTGTTCACCAGCTCTGCAATCTTTTCTGCTGTGATTCCTTCTTTTGCCTTTGCTTCATACATTGGCAACATCGTTCCGCTTTCAATCAGATTCAATGTATCAATATCGTGCTGTAGTTCGTTAGCATTTCCATAAGCATATGTCATTGGCTTGTGAATCATCATTACCGAGTTCTTGTAAATATTGAGATCATCTGCAACCATGGCAAGATACGTTGCTGCACTTGCACACAATCCATCAATATATGCATGAATCTTCGCCCCAGTGTTCTGTCTGAATCTCTTTAACATACTGACCATAGCTGAACTTGCAAACACTGAGCCACCGCCTGAATTGATGTAGATATTAAAATCTGTCACACTGTTCAGACTGTCAATCTCTGCCTTGAATGTGTTTGTGTCAACTGCTGTTTCTGACTTATCGCCAAACCAGTCAGGCACGTTTTCATCAACGATATCACCATAAATATAAAAATCAGCGCTTGTTTTCGTCAGATTCTTCAAGTACTTGTAATTCATCATCTGCCCCCTTTTCATTTTCTTCAACTTTCTCAGCCGTTTCTTCTTCATTTCCACCTGTCACTTGTCCAGTGTTTGGCGTGTAATATGTTCCAGAATTGATGTCGTACAGTACGGCACCTAATCCAACATTGATTACGTCCATTCCCTCAACATAGTTCAAGTTCTCCATACGGCGCAATTCATTTATAGTCATAAGTCCTGTATCTTTTGCAACCTTGTAAGCATCAAATCTTTCTTTTATGCTTGCTTTCACAATTTCCTTAGTATCAAATTCAAAGAAGAAGTTTCGTTTTTCTTTTTCTAACAGCAGTGTGCTGTTTATAGCTGTCTCAAATGCTTTAATGATCGGATATATCGCTTCTTTAAATGTCAAGCTGAAATCACTGTGAATATGGAATACTCCATTTATTTCATCCTGTAAAGTCTTCTTGCTCTCATTCAACTGCATTTCAACTGAACTATTTGACGACTCCTGAAACTTGATGCCGTTGTTTAGAACCATGACGGATTCGGTGTTGTTGGCGTATAACCTCTTCCATGCTTCTTTGAGCTTGTCCACTTCTTCCTGTCCAAGCCTACGCTCTGCCTGTAAGAATCCTTTTTTATTACCACCTGTCTGAACCAGTCCAAGCTGATATACCAACGTACTGTACGCCGTTTCAAGTGCTTTTGAGATTTCTTCCGTCAATCCCTTTCCGCTTGCTCCGTCTTTGGTATTCCTCAACAACTTGACCATGTTCCAAGGATAGATTTTGTTCGTTCCAACATAGAACTGCACAAAACGGTTCATCGGGTCTGAATTTGACCAAACAGTCACATCAATATCTGGAATATATTTCAGCGCCGTTACGTTGTTCTGTCTGTCTCTTTGAATAAAACAATATCCACCCTTGCCAAGTAAGTAATCCTCGACCATGGCTTTTTTTGTCTGGAAACCGTCAAGCGTGTTTCCTGTGTCGCCATTAAGCATTCGTACACGGCTGTCTCTCTGCACTTCTTCAACCTTGCCGTTTCTGTACTTGTAAAGCTTCACAGGCATTGATGCAATCGAACCACTGATAAAATCAACAGCGCCTGATACAGCAGGAAGTGTCAGCGCCTTGTCCCTTGTGATTGTCTCATTATTGAGCAATGCTGACAACAGCACATCATTCAACTCTACGCTCTGGTCGTTAAGATTTAATTTATTCATAATTTTTTTGAATAGTGCCATTTCATTACCGCCCTTTGTTAGTATTTTCTATTTGAAACATTTTTACACAGATATATTAGCATAAATGCACGTTTTAATCAATTAAATCATCTGGAATGTGAAGTCACCTTCGTTCAAGAAATAATCCTGTTCCAGAAGGTAAATTGCATTGATAAGTGATACAACCATATCAACCTTGCCGCTGCTTTTTTTCTTGCTGACATACATATTTTTGTTTGTGTCATATGCACATTTCGCATTCTGATAATTGATTTCAAGAAGTTTGTTCTCTGTGTATTTGAATTTCTGTTTAAGTATTGCTTCTTTCATCCTCTTTGTCGGAGAATGAAGCACGCTTGAATACTGCTTAATCTGAACCGTGTTATAGCCCTCATTAGCCAATTTCTGCGCTGTACTTAATGCATTCCATCTATCATATCCAATCGCCTGTATTTGTACGTTGTAACGGCTCTCAAGGCTCAAAATGAACTGCTCAACAAACGCATATGAGATAACTCTGTCACCGCACGCAAATACCTTATCACTCTTCAATAATTCCTGATAGTTCACACGCTCTGATATTGTTTTCTCTGTGATCCTGTCTGATGGAATGAACGCAAAACTTTCTGCCAGAATGTTATCATCATCATCTACAGAAACCATGGCAACAGATGTATTATCATTCGATTCTGAAAGGTCAACGCCTAGATACACAACTCTGCCGTTCCAATCAATGTCAGCAACCTTGCACGCCTGAACATCCTTAACATCAATAAATGTTTCTGTTCCCTGACCTTGATAAATGATATTGCAGTGCTTTGTTACAAAGTTCTCTCGCTCGTTCTCAATGGCAATGGCTCTCGCACGCTTCTTGACAAGATCATCCCAGATTTCAGGTATTTCTAATGATGCAGGATTCGCCTGCTTCAAAACAAGATTGTCTGTTTCCCAGTCTGATGTTTTGTCTGGCTCATACAACAGTGCAAAAACAGTATCGTCTTTCTCAATGCCATCAAGAACCTTCTTAGCATATGCGACCTCGTCCTCGAAAGGATTGTCAATTGTCGGATATTTTGTACTGATAACGAACCCCAGTTTGTTAACAACGTTAAGCTGTCCAGAACGCATAGCTTCAACAGGATAACCATTTGGCAATGCTCCAACTTCATCAGCGATAAATGCATTCGGCATACGTCCGTCCATACGGTTGTTACTGTAAGCTAACGGGATCAACGTGTTTTCATTCGGCTTGAATTTGATGTAGTCCCTTAACAACTTAAAACGCTTTGTTCCTTTATACTCATAAATAAGCGGACTGCTTTTGATTGTATCTGAGATTGCTTCTTTGATTTCTCTTGATAACGCACCATCTGGTGCAACTGAAAAGAACTTTGAGAACCTCGGTTCTGTCAAAAACAAGATAATAAAGATTGTTCCGATAGTGTACGTGTTATGCGTTGGCGTGAAGTGCTTACCTGCAAGATATAAATGCTCTTTATCTGCAACCATAATACACTTAGAAGGAACTGCGCCAATCTTTTCAATATTGACAATGCTCTTTGCTTTCATTCTGTCGCACAAATGGTCTTTTTGCCTTTCATACTTTCTGTTAAGGCGAAATACCCTTGTGCCTTTATCAGCAAAGAACGTAATGTTATATATATCACTTATTTCTTTGCCATCAAGCATTGATTTTCTTTGGATCATTGTTGCTTTAATTCCTAAACTGTTTATAAGCTCAAGAACCTGTTCAGATAATTCTTTTGACTTCTGAACGAACGAACATTGCCCCGCCTTTGAACACGTTCCGTCTGTATCCATTAGACCTTGCAACAATGCAAGTCTCTGCTCGATAGACGCATGTAAATATTCTTCTGGAATATGCTTGTTCCCAATCAGATTTAGTTTGCGAAGATTGTACATAAAGCTTTCTTCGCCAATCTGATTGTTTTTTTGCTTGTCAACTTTGAAATATCCTGCTCTTTTTTCTGGCTTGTGCAATTCCACACTGTAGCCACTCGCAATGCTCACATTTTGCATCATTTCTTCAGCATCAGAATCTGATACAGTGATGTTTGTAGCCGTACTTGTTCCATCTCCAAGCCATACACCCAAAAGATATGGGTCTATAAGCAATTCTTTTTCTGCATACTGAACCGCACCGTTCATCGGTACTCTGTATCTATACTCTGTTCTTTTGCCATCTCTACGAACTCTTGCAAAATCATCTACCATTTCTTCTGTTGTCGTGTCATACCAACCGCCTGCTCTATAAATCTTCCCATTGCCAATATGATGCGAATTTCTCTTTGCTGTATTTCTGCTTGTCCTTGTCTGTACAGTCCAGATGTGGTCACAACTTGCCTTGATCTGTTCGCCATCTTCAAACGTCACTAAATACATAGGCTTGTTAAAGATTTCAGACTCACCAATAACCATAGTTGGATTTCCATTTTTGCCAAACACATAGTCGCCAACGCTGACATCACGCATTTCCTTCCATCCATCAGGTGTAGGAATTGGAGTGTCAAGACTTAACGCCTTGAAATTCTTTCTGCAAATTTCCAACAACCCTGTCTCGTATCTGCGCTTTTTCGGGTTGTCACGATATACAGTGCATAGCATGGCTGTATAAATCAACCACTGATACCCAGTGGCGCACTTGTACATCGACTGTCCTGCTTTCAATCCCTTCGGCATGATGAGCAGTTTCAGAATGTTTTCAATCTGCTGAACCTTTTTTTTAGATACAAAGTACTTTGCATTTTTTCCTTCTGCAATCCTCATCCAGTCTCGCATCTGCTTCTTGACGTATTTAGGAGTTGTTTTCTTTCTGATAGAGTTTTTGCAATATTCATAAGCCTTACTGCTCGTCACTGCCATCATCGTCACCGCCATTTATAAGCTGAAGCAACGGGTCAGTATCACCCTCAGAATTATCATCACTGGAAAATTTCGAAATGATCTTCATTAACGTGCTGACTGTCTTATTTGCACTGTCAGTTGTTCGGTTATAATCCTGAATGGCTGGATGTGAATATACGTTTTTTCTTCCTTTTACATATTCTTTTGTAACCAACACGCCGTCATTTTTGATTGACGATTCAAGCTCGTTTAATATTTTCAACTGTACCATGTATCGCCTGAATGTCGTAATGAAGAAGAAGTTTTTATCAACTCCAAACGCTTCTGCTTTCTGTAATATTTCTTCAGCCTGTTCATTTACTGTTTTTCGCATAATTCTCTCACCGTCCTCAATGCACTTTTGATTGTATCTTCCATATCATAATATTTATATTCTGCAAGCCTTCCAACTGTGATCAATCCGTCACGGTCTGCAAGCTCGAAATGGTATAGAACAACTTTCCTCGTGATCCGTGCAAAATGCATGATGTAATATCATCGTTCATACGCATGACAAATTGAAATTTGTCTTTTGCTTTTAAGAAAAACGATCCCATTGTTTTCCTGAACATTCCTGCTTGGAACCTATCACTAGCAACTCCGCCAATGTAATCACTTGATAATGCAAATGATAAAGCAGTCAACGGCGTTGATAAAAATAAATCAAGGCACGCATCGAATACAGTATCAAGGTCAGTAACCATCATGCTTTGTAATTTATCATCATCTGCATATCTTATTGCAATTTCAGAAAAATCATCATCAAGCTGTAGGTGGCATTCATAGCCAAGACGTTCTGCTTCATCTTGAATAAAGTTTCTTGCAAACACGCCAACCCTTCTGTCTGTGTCCATGTCGCCAAGGTCGATTTTACTTACATAGTCTCGCTTATCAAATTGAATGATGTGATCTCCAAACTCATTTCTGTACAGTTCTTCTTGATCATCCTCATTGTCTATAACAACATACCAATCACCTGTATAATGAAAACGTTTCAACATATTAACTGTCTTGATATTGTTCGCACGTCCATGTGAAAGAATAAATACAGCAAAGTTTTTATTCCTCATTGTCTTCACCGCCCCCACCTTCAGCAATCAAGTCCTCGACAGCCTTTGTAAGTTTAAATATCCGTTTGCAATTGCATCATCAATGTCAATAATGACAAGTGCTGATTTCTCCATGAGAATCTGCATTTCTTCAGATGCATTGGAATAATAGTCAGCAATCTTTGAATAATTGAATTTAAGATGTCTGTAAGCCCCTTTGATGAGAAAATTCTTTTGATCTTCAGTGACGTTTGACTCTTTGATTTCTTTTATCAACTCGTTTGTCTTTTCATCATCAATAAGTTCCATAATATCGACAAAGTCACCTGTCGGTTCATACTGTGGGATGTGTTTCTTCTGGCTGTAAGGATTTTCTTCTTCGGGAAGTTCAACGTTCATCGTATCATCATCCTTGAAAAGATCATCCCCGAACTGTGTCATATCCATCATAATGTCACTAAGTTCTTCAGCAAGTTTTGTATTGTCCCATGTACTGTATTCGGATACTTTGTTATCTGCGATTCTGAATGCCTTGATCTGATCTTCAGTAAGATCATCAGCCACAATACAAGGGACCTCATCAATGCCTAGCTTCTTACATGCTTTAAGTCTTGTATGACCTGTGATCAATACGCCGTCACCACTCACAACGCACGGAACTTTGAAGCCGAACTCCTCAATGCTTTTTGCTACATAGTCAACAGCTTCATCATTGTTTCTCGGATTGTTCTCATACGGAATTAAGTCCTTTACCTTCTTGTAAACGATGTTCATTTTTTTGTTTTCCATTTTTATTTTTTCCTTTCTTATATAGCCCTCTCATGTTCCACGTGGAACATTTTTTTGCTTTTTTGTTTCTTTTTGAAACATAAAAACGGCTATATTCACATTATAGCGTGATATTTGCCGTTTTTCCAAAAAACCATAAGATTTTTTAAATTTTGTGTTCATTCCTTTGGGCGTTTCATCTCACTGCCTCACCAGAAAAAGCCCATTCCCATGGGGGGATTATTTAAGCCTGTCTATTCTATGCATAGCTAACTTCTTCAAATACTCTTTGTCAATCATTCCTGCATCAGCCATCCTGTGACAGTCTTTACATAAGCATATCAGGTTATCATCATCCAACCATAAGTCTGGATTGTCTTTCAGCTTCTCTATGTGATGTACTTCTACATTTCTATAATTGTAAATACCTTTGTCCTTGCATACTTCACATAGATAGTTTGCATCCTCTCTTATCTGCTTACTTTTATCTGTCCATACGCTCTTGCTTCTCAGCCTTGACTCTTTGTAATTGTACTTGTAGCGTTTCTTCTCTACATGACAGACATATCCTTTCGGATGTATCTTCCCACATCTACTACATGAATAATAGCCTTGTGCCATTACTTCACTCTTAAACGCTGTCCAGTATATATCTTGTTCGGATTAGCAATACCATTAATCTGCGCTAAACGCTGATATGTTGTTCCGTATTTAGAAGCAATACCACTTAATGTTTCGCCTGATTTTACTGTGTGATAAACCGTTGTTGGTTTCTTTGCACCGCACAATTCATTTACACGCTTTTGAACTGCGTTATAGTCATATCCTGCGTGTTCCAGTCTGTTCTTGCGATCATC
>UMKZ01005902.1_pt1 | contig 28268 bp, 26 predicted proteins | sample 1966441 | NCBI WGS metagenome assembly UMKZ01 (sample SAMEA4836189, study PRJEB28245) | human gut metagenome | biome: gut microbiome; material: fecal sample | place: Denmark | collected 2008
TTGACGAATTTACTATTAAACAGCTTTATGAGTATAACATAATGTACCGTAGAATGCAAGATATTTTAAAATTTATTTCTGTTTTTCTTTATTTTTCAGTCCGGTTAACCCCTGAAGGTAATATTTCCTGTTTCCTGTTCTGCAAAAGATCAGATAAATTTCTGCTTCTTTGCCATCTGGACAAACTCTGCATTGTTTCTGGTGCGGGCAAACATATTCAGGATTTGTTCTACTGCATCTTCAGATTTCAGTCCGTTGAGTGCTTTTCGCATATTGTAAACCGCTTCCTGCTCCTCTGCACTCAGAAGCAGATCCTCTCTTCTGGTTCCGGATTTCTGGATATCAATTGCCGGGAATACACGTTTTTCCTGAAGTTTCCGGTCAAGGACAAGTTCCATGTTTCCGGTTCCCTTAAATTCTTCGTAAATAACATCGTCCATCTTGCTTCCAGTATCCACAAGGGCAGTCGCAAGGATCGTAAGGCTTCCACCTTCGCGCATGTTTCTGGCTGCACCGAAAAATCTCTTCGGCATATGAAGAGCAGCCGGGTCAAGACCACCGGAAAGAGTTCTTCCACTTGGCGGAATGATCAGGTTATAGGCTCTTGCCAGTCTGGTAATGGAATCCAGAAGGATCGTAACATCTTTTTTATGCTCTACCAGTCGGCGCGCACGTTCCACAACCATCTCGGATACTCTCTTATGATGCTCCGGAAGCTCATCAAAGGTAGAATAGATAACCTCCACATTGTCTCCCCTGATTGCTTCTTTGATATCTGTAACTTCCTCCGGACGTTCATCGATCAGCAGAATGATCAGATGCATATCCGGATTGTTTCGAAGAATGGATTTCGCCACATCTTTCAGAAGTGTGGTCTTACCTGCTTTCGGCGGAGACACGATCATTCCTCGCTGTCCCTTACCGATCGGGCTGATCAGGTCCACGATTCTCATCGCCACTGTTCCGCCCGGTCGTTCCATCACCAGACGTTCATTCGGGAAAATCGGAGTCATGTCTTCGAAATTATAACGTCTCTGTCCTTCGCTCGGATGGAAACCATTGATAGAAGTCACATACAAGAGCGCGCTGAACTTCTCTCCCTGTGTTTTGATACGGATATTTCCCTTGATAATGTCACCGGTCTTTAAATTGAATCTGCGGATCTGGGACGGGGATACATAGATATCGTTCTCTCCCGGCATATAGTTCTCACAGCGGATAAAACCATATCCGTCCGGCAGAACTTCCAGGATACCATCAGCCTTCTCACCACTGTCTAACTGCGCAGTCTCTGCCGGAGCATGGGATTCACTTCCCTGCTGTACCATTCCCTGTGTTTTTTCATAGGATCTTGTATAATTTCTTTCGTATGGTTTTTCATATGATTTTTCTGCTATTTTTTCGTATGACTTTTCATATGGCTTTTCATACATTTTACTGCTGTTATTATTGTTGTTGCTACTGTTATTGTAGTTATTGTTGCTGTAATTATTATTGTTATTATAATTATTATTGCTGCTGTTATAGTTGTTATTATTGCTGTAGTTATTATAATTGCCGGTTCTTTCCTGGCTTCTTTCTGATCTCTGCGATTTTTCTGCTTTTTCCGTCTGTCTCTCAGATACTCTTTCTTCCTGCCGCTCCTGTATTTTCTCTGTTTTTCTGTCCTGAACCTTTTCTGTATGTTCTTCTCTGTTTTCGCCGGATGCTTTCTCCCTTTCATCTTCCTGGAGCATTCTTTCGATCAGTTCCGGCTTTCTTAATACAGAAATTCCCTTCAGTCCTCTGGCTTTTGCCAGTTCTTTTAAAGTCGCCAGTGATAATGATTCATACTTTTCTCTCATAAAACAATCCTCTGCTCTTTTATCTTTTTATTCAGGTTCCGATATTGTCACTGCACAGTTTCTGTGCATCTTACTGTACCTTCTGTCTTTGTTATTTTCTATCCTTGTTATCTTCTATCTTTGTTATCTTCTATCTTTGTTATCTTCTACTTTTGTTGTTTTTTTCTGTCTCTGCTGTTTGACTCTCAGAATTTACATATTTTCATAAATTATTTTCTATTTTGCCAATGGGATAGTCTGTCGGAACCGACAGGTGAACGCCAGATATTACAACAATTCCACAAAATGTTTCACAGAATTACTACAGGCTTATACTAACACATTTTTTATTTTCTGTCCACCACTCCTTCCTCTATATTATAGCTGTTTTCTTTTTTTCCCTGCAACTCATTTTCACCGACATTTCAGGTATAAAAAGATATAAAATCGCAAAAGAAAAACAAAAAATTACTGTTCACGAAAAAAGCAGTCAAAACAAAAAACCGGAAGCATTTCTGCTCCCGGATTCCTGTTTTCTTTTGAAAAATAAGTGTGTATGATATAATACCGAAGTATTTTATCTCTGTTATTTCCAGATCATACTGTAAACTTTCTTTACTTTGGCAACTCTGTCATCTGTAAGTTTATCCATAGCTTCCTTTACTGCTTCATAAGTCTTCGGTCTTGCACTCTTTAATGCTGCCGGATTTAATGTGAATTCTTTTACAGATTCTGCAAAATATTCTGCGCTGTTCTGTGTCACATAAGACTTATTATATGCGGTATATAAAGCTTTTTCCTGACTGAAGATTGCTTTGAACTCAGCTGTCTGATCTGCATTTCCTGCTACAAATGCTACGAAATGTCCCAGCTCGTGATAAATCGTATCGTCTGCCTTCTTAACGGTAATCTTCTGATTTCGTGCATCAAAATATCCGGAATAGGAAACAGATGAATTTACCTCTACTGTAAATCCCAGCGTTCTGTATGCTGTGATCACGCGGCTGTCTGCTTTCGGTGCGATCTTGCTGACATCAACAGTACCGTTAGCTACCGTATTTCCGGAAACTGTTGTTGCTGCAGCTGCTTTTGCTGTTGTGGTAGTTGTTACTGTTGTAGTGGTTTCTGTTGTTACCACTTTTACTTTTGATTTCTTTGTATATGCTTCTTTTGATTTCTTTACAACAGTTGTCTGAGTCGTCACTGTTGCACTGGACGTCTCAGAAGTTTTCCTGGAAGTAGTTGATTCTGCCGGAAGTGTCTTGGTATATGTTTTCTTCGCAGCACTCTTCATGGTTACTTTCTTACTGGAAGTTTTCTTGCTTGTTGTAGTATTTACCTTTGGTGCAGAGGCAAGCGGTGTCTCCTCTTCCTCGATCGTGGTCTCCAGAACCGGGTCTGTATATGACGGTAATTCCGGTATCTGACTCTTCTGCTGTACTACTGCTGTGCTACCAACTGCCACTGCCAGTACAATGGCGGTAACACCTGCTGCTATTTTCCTGTTCCTGAATAAATCTGCTAATTTCTTCTTCATAAGTTTATACACATCCTTTCTGATCGTTGCACTGTTCGGATGCGTTCCAGATTCCGACGCTTCTGTGAAGCTGCAAATCAGGGGCAAAATACTTTTTTAACCCTGACATCATATTATGTAAAAAACAAAAACCGATTATATTCTAAAATATAAACGGTTACCACAAAACTGACTGACACAGATACTGGTCAGTCTCTCTTTTTCTGAAATCACATCATAAATAGAAATTTAATGCGGCAACCGGCTGTCATAGTCGCTGTCTGACCTTAGACCCATGGCTTTGCGTCCCTGCCTTTCAACAGGTTTGCCTTTATATACAGTATATGCCGTTTCCCCTTATTTTGTCAAGGTTCCCCCGGAAATCCTTAAAATTTTTTCATAATTCAACCATAATTCGTTTTCTTTTTCAGCAAATCTGTTATACTTGACTTGATAAAAAACACAATCGGAGGAAGCAAATGCGTAAATCTTTTGTCTGCTCCTTTATAATACTGATATTTGTGTTTCTTCTGAGTGCTTCAGGATGTAGCAGCTCCGGCACAAAAAGCGAAGAACCACCTGTTTATTCTCCGCTTCAGGTACTTGTCCCCGAAGCCCCCGGAAAAGAAATTCTGGGATCTTCCCCTCTGACTCTGGATATTTCCAACATTACACAGGGATACCTGACCGCCGTTTCAGATTCTCAGGATCAGAAAATGAATGTACAGCTCACGGACGAAAACGGAACCGTTTATTCTTATTTTATAAGCCCCGGTGAAAGTGCTGGGATCCCGTTTTCAAGCGGCAGCGGAAATTATCAGATTTGCTGTTATCAGCAGATTGACGGCACACAGTATGCTGCTCTTTTTGCCAATACCCTGGAAGTTTCGCTTGAAAATGAATTTCTGCCCTTTCTTTATCCTAATCAGTATGTAAATTTCAGTCCGGAATCAGAAGCAAGTAAACTGGCTCTTTCCATGGTATCCGAAGATACCTCAGATGTAGATGCCCTGCAGGCGATTTATGATTATGTCACTGAGAACCTTACTTATGATTATGATCTGGCAGATACCGTAGAATCCGGATATCTTCCCGATGTGGATGCGACACTGGAATCCAAAAAGGGAATCTGTTTCGACTACGCCGCCCTGACCGCCGCCATGCTCCGAAGCCGTGATATCCCCTGCAAACTTCAGATCGGATATTCCGGAACTGTCAAGCATGACTGGGTCAGCGTCTATATCCGGTCAAAAGGCTGGGTTGATAAAGCCGTAGAATTCAGCGGAGATTCCTGGTCCCGCATGGACCCGACTTTTGATTCCAACAGTGACGATGAAGAAACCATTCAGCAGTATATAGGGAATGATGATAACTATATCGTACAGTTTACAAGATAATAAAAATACGAATCACTATATATTACAATTCGATTTGCATACTTTAGTCAAGCGGATATTCGCAATCCGCTTCACTACTTGCTCATAACCAAATAACTGCTCCGCAGTTTATCAGAAGGCGCTTGCACGCCTCCTGATACAAGCAAGTCCCCACCCACTGCTTATTGCTTTTCGCAATTGAAACAGGGGACTTACTTGATTTGGTTAAATTTACACAGGAGGCATTCATGCATCAGAAAAACAAACTGACCAATCAGGATCTTTTCCATTTCTGTGAACAGTTTTCCATCCTTCTGCACTCGGGAATTTCCTGTGCGGAGGGCTTTCAGCTTATGATGGAGAACAGCAAAACGCAGGAGGGAAAAGACTTCTTTCAAATCTTGTCTGAAGATTTTGAACAAAACGGTTCTCTCGCTCAGACTCTGAAAAACTCCGGGCATTTTCCGAACTCCATGATTTCCTACATAAAGATTGGAGAGGAAACAGGATGTCTGGATGAGGTTCTGAAAAGTCTTTCCGAACACTATGAACAGGAAATTGAAATATCTGAAACCATAAGAAGTGCTGTCACCTATCCCCTTCTCATGCTTGCCATGATGGGCACTGTGATTGCCATTCTGCTGGTAAAAGTCCTCCCTGTATTTAAACAGGTCTTTCAGCAGATGGGACTGGAAATGAATCATTTCTCCAACGGACTTCTGAGTGCCGGTACTCTGATCAGCCGATACTCTGCTATTTTTCTCTGTATTGTACTGCTGATCCTTGCAGGATTCCTTGTTCTCTTTTTCACAGACAGAGGACGTATTTATCTAAGACAGCTTTCCGGCAGGCTCCCCTATATAAAAGAAATCGCCATTGCCACAGATTATGCAAGGCTTACACAGGCAATTGCCATGGGAATCCACAGTGGCATTGACCAGGTGATCACTCTGGAAATGGCACAGGATCTTCTTTCCCAGCAGACGCTCAGAGAAAAAACTGCCAAAGCACAAAAGCTTCTGGAAGAAGGCAGCTTTTTTGAAGATGCCATGTCCTCCTCCGGTCTGTTCGAAGGAATGGACGCGCGCCTGATCACAGTAGGCGTCCGGGCAGGTGCCGCGGATGAAGTCATGAACAATCTTGCCAGACGCTACCGTGAGTCTTCCCTGACAGTCACCGGAAATATTATTTCCATTGTAGAACCTACCATCGTTATTCTTTTTTCTCTGCTGGTAGGACTGGTGCTTCTTTCCGTAATGATGCCTTTGCTGGGCATCCTTTCTGAAATTGTCGTGTGAGGTAGCTGTCATGAGTTTATTTGAAACAAAACGCAGCCGCATTTTTCATAAAGTACGGATTTTTTGCCCGGTTCTGATCCTGGCGGCTGTCTGCGCAGTCTTTTATCTTGGAATTTCTTCCATCGGAAATGAAGCAATTACCCAGGAACAGGCCTCTCTGCGTCAGGCTCTGGAGCAGGGTGCCATCCGCACCTATGCAATGACCGGTGCCTATCCCCAGAGTCTGGATGAACTGCTGACAGATTATGGGATTTCCTATGACCACAGTAAATTTATCGTTGAATACGTACCAAATGGCTCCAATCTTCTTCCATCCGTCAGTGTTCTGACACTGAATTCTTCGGAAGGAGGTGCCTCATGATCCCGAAATCCAGCCGCAGACATCCGGTAGATACTTTTTTTACCATTGTACTTTTCAGTCTTTTTCTGCTTTTTCTGCTTCTGATGCTTTTGTTTTCCGCACAGGCTTACCGCACAGCAGTTTCCGGAAATCAGACCAACAACAATCTCTACACTGCATCCGCTTACATCACTGCCAAGTTTCGCCAGCACGACGATCCTGTCTGCGTATCTGCCAAAACTGTGGAGGAACTGGACAACACTTCTGTGCTCTGCCTGACAGACACCGTAAACGGAAGGGAATATGTGACTTATATTTATCTGTGGAATCAGAAACTGAAAGAACTTTTTACTGCTGCTGATAATTCTCCTTCTGCGGAAATGGGTACAGACATTGCCAGTCTGGATTCTTTTTCTGTTCAGGAGACAGAAGACGGATTTTACAGCATTTCCCTACGTGATCTTCAGGGAAACCAGAGCAGTTTTTTCCTTCATCCCGGAAGCCCGGTTCTATAATCTCAGTTTATAGCTTCCGTCCGATCACTCCGGTTCTATAAAACAGAAAGCAGGAATACTTTATGAAAAACTTACAGACACATTCCAGATCCAGCCTCTTCCTGATGGAAATAATTCTGGCTGTTCTGATATTGACCCTTACCAGTACTGCCTGTGTCCAGATTTTCGCAGCCTCCAGGATTCAGCGTCAGAAAGCCCGGGAACTCAATCATATTCAGGAACTGACCACTTCTGTCGGTGAAATTCTGGAAGGATGGGACGGAGAGTTTTCTTCCTTTGTGAAACTTCTCCCGCCGTCACCCGGACCAGCTTCCCCGGAAGATTCCTCTGCTGAAACTTCCCGCGAACTGGAATATTTTTATGACAGTAGCTGGAACCCCTGCGAAAAAGCTTCTTCCGCATATACCATGGCCGTGCAGCTTGCAGTTTCTGATACCGAAAAAAAAGCGGATCTGAGCTTTTCCAATGTCGCCGGTGACATTCTTTATCAGCTTTCCATCGCTTTTCCCTGAAGAGACAATCCGTAACAGATGGACAGGCTGATCCTATCAGCCTGACGACACACTACCATGAAGATATATCATAAGCGGAGACATAACATGAACAAAAAAAGAACTTCATTTTTATCAATTGGAATCCCTTCCATGTGTGTGATCTTCTCTGTACTCTGTCTGGTGATCCTGGCACTTCTGACTCTTGGAACTTCCCGTCAGGATCTTCAGACCAGCCGTCTTTCCCTGGATCAGACCACAGCTTATTACACAGCCTGCTCCACAGCCACACAGCAGTACAGTCAGATAAGCGATTTTATTACTTCTGCACTCACAGACAGTTCAGAAAAAAAAGACTATCTTTCCAGAATGTCATCCATACAGGAAGAATTTCCTGATCTCGCAAACCTTACATGGACGGAAGATACTCAGGTCTTATCCTTTACAGTGGCATTTACGGACACTCAGGCAGTTTATGTTGAAATCAGTGCTCCATACCCTTCCGGTTCTTCCGGATCCGGAAAAGACTTTACACCGGAGATTATGACCTGGAAAACCATCACTACTGCCAGCTGGACTCCGGATACCAGGCAGCCGGTTTTCACAGGAAATGATACCAAAAAACAGTAAAAACAAAGGACAGGAAAGAAAGCAGAAAAAATCGCAGACCAAACAGAAAAGGAAGCAGCAAACAAGCCAATAAACAGGCCAGCAAATATGTCAACAGACAGGCCAACCAATATATCAACAAAGGAGATGCAAGCAAATGCCAGAACCAACGATACCTGAATATTTATCCTATGCAACCCAGAATCATGCATCTGATATCTTTATCATTGCCGGCCGTCCTCTCTCTGTAAAAATCGACGGAAAGCTTTCCAGTCACGGCGAACGTCTGATGCCGGATGATACAGCGGCTCTGATCCGGGAAATCTATCATATGGCAGGAGAACGAAACTTTGACCGTTTTCTGGAAACCGGAGATGATGACTTTTCCTTTTCCATTCCGGGACTTTCCAGATTCCGTGTAAATACTTATCGCCAGAGAGGTTCTCTGGCTGCTGTTATCCGTGTGATCGCCTTTGAACTTCCGGACCCGGATGTTCTGAATATCCCGGAGGATGTTATGTGTGCCGCTGACTTTTCCAAAGGAATGGTTCTTGTCACAGGTCCTGCCGGAAGCGGAAAATCCACCACTCTGGCATGTATCATAGACCGTATCAATCATTCCAGGGAAGGCCATATCATCACCCTGGAGGATCCTCTTGAATATCTGCACAGACATGACAAATGCATCGTCAGCCAGCGAGAAATCTGTACAGATACGGAAAGTTACCTGGTTTCTCTGCGCGCCACCCTCCGCCAGAGTCCTGACGTGATTCTTCTCGGTGAAATGCGCGATTATGAAACCATCCAGACAGCCATGACAGCCGCTGAAACCGGGCATCTTGTGCTCTCCAGTCTCCATACCACCGGTGCAGCCAACACGATCAGCCGTATTGTGGATGTATTCGAACCTACCCAGCAGCGACAGATTTCCATTCAGCTTTCCATGGTGCTGCAGGCTGTAATTTCACAGCAGCTGATCCCAGACGTAAACGGTCATACTATCCCCGTATTTGAGGTCATGCGCCTCAATCCCGCCATCCGGAATATGATCCGCGACAACAAAATCCACCAGATCGACGGTGTGATTGCCTCCTCTGCTCATGAGCATATGCGCTCTATGGATCAAAGTCTTTTTGAGCTCTACAGACAGCGAAAGATCACGAAAGAAACCGCACTGAAATATGCTTCCAATGCGGATATGCTGAAACGAAAATTATTATAAGCAGCCTTGTCAGATTCTGTGTTCTGCCCGATTTCCTACAGCTCTGTGACATAGTAAAAGCGCAGACTCTCTGTCTTTTTCAGAGAAGCTGCGCTCTTTTAGTCTGGCGGACAAAAACATCCGCTTCGCTGTCTGATTCGATTAATGTATCAGATTTCCTACCAGTCCATAAGAAACAATATACATGATCACAGTCGCCATGATAATTCCGCAGAGAATCGCCAGAGAGGATTTCTTAATATCAATCTCCAGCAGAGATGCGATCAGAGATCCTGTCCATGCGCCAGTTCCCGGGAGCGGAATACCCACGAACAGCATCAGACCCAGAAACTCATATTTCTTCACCTGATCACTTTTTCTCATTGCACGGTCTTCCATTTTTATGATCAGACTGCGGAAAAGCTTTGTTTTCTTCAATGCCTTGAAAATCTGCTTAATAAACAGCAGAATAAAAGGAATCGGAATAATATTTCCCACAATACATAACGGAATCGCCTTTGCTGCTGAAATCTTCAGAAGTGAAGCGGCAAGCAGCCCTCCTCTGAGCTCCAGGATCGGGATCATGGAAATGATAAATACTGCGCCCTCCGGAGAAATATATTGTGACAGGTTCTGCGAGAACCAATGTACCAGTGCTTCCATAAAGCCTCCTAAATTTTATTTTGATGTTCTGGTTTTTTCATTATTTCAGATAATCTTTCAAAAAGTCAATAAACTTCTGCATTTCTTCCTTTGTTCCGATGGTGATACGAAGGAAGTTGTCAATCCTGTCTTTCGGGAAATAACGCACATAAATGTGCTGCTCTCTGAGTGCCTCGAAAAGCTTCGCAGCCGGACAGGTCTCATGAGTGGCAAAGATAAAGTTGGACTTGGAATCCTGGAATGAAAATCCCAGTGCTTTCAGCTCTTTCTTTGTCCATTCGCGTGTCTCTATGATTTTATTACAGGTCTCTTCAAAGTATGCCTTATCCTCAACAGCGGCCACACCTGCTGCCAGTGCCGTACGGTCCATGGTATAAGAGTTGAAGGAATATTTCACATCATTCAGGAACTTGATCAGTTTCTCATTTCCACAGGCAAATCCAATTCTCATACCTGCCATGGAGCGGGATTTTGAGAATGTCTGCACAACCAGAAGATTGTCATATTTCTCAATTAACGGAAGTGCTGACTCCCCACCGAAATCCACATACGCTTCATCCACGATCACGATCACATCCGGATTGTGACGGATGATATCTTCCACATCCGCAAGCGGCATTTCCACACCTGTCGGCGCATTCGGATTCGGGAAAACGATTCCGCCATTTTCTCTGAAATAATCTTCTTTCTTTATATGAAAGTTCTCATCCAGTGCCGGTCTCTCATATGGAATGCGGAACAGGTCTGCCCACACATCATAGAAAGAATAAGTAATATCCGGAAACAGTACCGGCTTTTCTGAATTAAAGAATGTCAGAAAACTCATGGCAAGAACATCATCAGAACCTACTCCGACAAAAACCTGCTCATCTTTCAGACCATAATTCTGTGCAATGGCATGTACCAGATCACCGGCTGTCGGATCCGGATAAAGTCTCATAGTATCTGTATCCATTCCCCTAAGTGCCTTCTCTACTCCCGGTGCCGGAGGATATGGGTTCTCGTTTGTATTCAGTTTGATCATATCCGGCTGATTTGGCTGCTCGCCTGGTGTATATGGTATTACTTTACGGACATTTTTTTCCCAATTACTCATTTCTCTGATTCCTTTCCTGCGTAAGTTTTCACAAGTTATTATTCTCTGTAATAATACCAGAATTCTTTCCAGATTTCCTGCTGCAATAAAATTTATATATTTTTATTCAATGTCACTGCACAACAACAGAGACCATTTATCTGCTATTGTACCCATGCGCCGACTATTTGTCAATCCGTACAAGGCACTTCGTACAGCATATCACCGACGCATATAAGCAGCCGTTATTTTCGGCCTGCTTCATACTCTTTCAGCTCTCCCAGTGCTTTCGGAGCCAGCGGATACAATACAAAAATGTTAAATATCGTCATCAGCCCGATTCCTACATCTCCCAAATCCCATACAAATGTATAGGCAGCAATTCCACCGATAAACAACATTACCAGTGCCAGCACCTTGTAAGCGGTCTGCCAGCACCACTTATCTCCGAATAAATACGCCACATTACTTCTTGCATAAAACAGGATTCCCAGAAATGTGGAAAAGCTGAACATAAATAAAGTGACTGCGATAAAGATCACGCCAAAATTTCCAAGATGATATTTCATCGCCGTCTGAAGCAGCTTCATTCCGGATAATCCAGATGTGAGTTCTTCCGGTGCCAGAAGCATGATCATTGCTGTACAGCTGCAGATCACAATCGTATCCACAAATACTCCAAGTGCCTGCACAAGACCTGCTTTTACCGGCTGGTCACACTCCGCTGCCGCTGCTGCACATGGTGCGGAACCGGAACCTGCCTCATTGGAAAACAGCCCTCTTTTGATTCCATTCATCAACACAGCTCCAAATCCACCCGCTGCTGCCTGACGCAGGCCAAAAGCCTCCCTGAAAATTTTTCCAAACACAGTCGGAATACTCCCGATATTTGTAAAAATAATAAACAATGTGATCAGAAAATAGCACACTGCCATAACCGGCACCAGCAGATCCAGCACCTTGACCGTTGCATTTTTTCTCAGAACGATCACTGCAGCGATGGCTGTCAGTCCAATAGTCGTATACAATGGTGGAATGGAAAACGCATTTTCAAAAGAAGATGCCACGGAATTACTGATGACCTGACTGATTCCACACCAGCAGATCAGACCGGAAATGGCAAACAGAATCGAAAGCACCACTTTCTTTTTCTTCTTTCCCTGTCTTTCTTCCACATAATGATGGATATAATAGGCTGGACCGCCTCTGTATCCTCCATAAAGAGGATCTTTTTCCTTATAAAGCTGTGCCAGCGTCGCTTCTATAAATGCGGTAGAGGAACCAATAATGGCAGTCACCCACATCCAGAAAACCGCACCCGCACCACCTGCGGAAACTGCTGCCACCACACCCACCAGATTTCCCATACCAACTCTGGTTGCTGTGGAAACGATCAGCGTCTGGAAAGAAGACAGGCTGCTTTTGTCATCCTTTCCCTTCTTCTCGACCAGTGCTTTCAGCATATCCGGAAAGAGTCTGACAGGCAGACATCTCGTCCGGACCGTAAAATAAATTCCGGTCGGGATCAACAGAAGGATCAGAAGTGAAATCCCCAGACTGCTCCCTCCCGGAAGAGGAATCCTGATCAGATCCCCCCACAGGAATGAATACACCTTTTCAATTAATGTTACGATCATATCTCTATCCTTTCATATTTTGTTAAGCAGATCTTCGCAATCCGCTTTGCTACTTGCTTGATTTGGTTAAATTTTTGCTTTACAGAATTTATGCAGACAGAAAAATTCCTTCACGCTTTAACGTTTCAACGCAGTCTCATTTAAGTAGTATAACATTAATCCCGTTCTGCGTAAATCAGCTTTTTTGTATTTTGCTGATCAACAAGTTGTGGTTTTCGTGATGGAAGCGAGAGGACTTACCCGATTCGGTCAAAATTCAAACAGGCACCTGTATCCATGGATATTTACCCAATATACAAGTGCCTGTTGTCTGTTATCCGTTATCCATTATATTACGTTTTCATCTGGTACTTCTTATTGGAAAGCTGCTCAGGCTTCCTCTGTTTCGGAATCCTCTGCATCTGCGAACATTTTCAGAATCCTGTCCAGCTTCTCCCATCTCTTATCGTTCCTGTCATACTCAACCAGTACAACTCCAACGATTGCCGCCAGAACCACACATCTGCGGATCAGCTTTCTGATGCGGATGCGTCTCTTCACATCCTTCATTCCTTTTTCATACAGCTTCTCTGCCATACGTTCTGCCCTGGCATCTTTGCAGGCGATGTAATTGTCAATTACTTTTTTGTCCTCATCGCAGATATCCAGACCTTCATACTGCTCCTTCAGATTCTCCAGTTCTTCATTATGCTGTCTGATAGCTGCATCTTTACGGTTAATTTTCTCTTCTGCTGCCCGCTTCATCCTTCTTGTTTTTTTACTCATAATGGAAGCTCCTTCCCGTTCGTTTTTGTTATCTTCTATTTTAAACTGCTTTCCATTTTTTCACAATAGAAAAATACCCTCTCTACCAGTTTATCCGGTAAAGAAGGTATTCCCCTTATTTCCGTTCTTCGCTATGCGAACAGACTGATCACGATCGCACAGATCAGTCCTGTGACTCCTATAATCGTTTCCATCATTGTCCAGGATTTCAGGGTTGTTTTCTCATCAATCTCAAGTAGAGAACTTACCAGCCAGAATCCGGAATCATTTACATGACTGAATGCAGTTGCTCCACCATTGATTGCACAGACCATCGCTGCGATCAACAGTCTTGATGGCTCCGCTGCGAATACCGCTTCTGTCATACTGATTTTTTCCTCCTGAATTTACAGTTTTTTCCTGTTTTTTGGCTAATATATGGGGACGCAGTTTTTTTGCGTCCCCTGTATGTTCTTATAATCTTAATGTTTTTTTCAGACAATAAAATTATCCTACATATTTATGTATAGTCTCTCTTACAGCTCCAGGTCCTGCGATCATTTCACGGAACATATCTTCAATCTTCTCTCCCACACCATCTTTGTAGAGGTCAGTAAAGAACAGACGCTCATTGGAAAGGATTGGTTTTAACTGATCCTTAAATGTCTCCGGTTTGCCAACTACGATATCCTTAAACTGTTCCTGAAGTTCCTCATTCATCGGGTCCGGTGCAAGTTCAAATTTGTTCCCTTCATCGTCCACACCCAGCATATATCTGAGCCATCCGGCAATACCAAGCGGAATTGCTGTCAGTCTGGAAGCATCTCCGAATTTCTGAACATACGCCTTAATCGTCTCGCCGAAACGGATACCAACCATCTGAGATACGTCTACTGCCAGACGAAGGTTTGTGTCTCCCAGATATTCATTCGGGAAACGATCATTAAAGAGCTCGTCCACGAAAGCCTGCGGGGAAAGGATTCCAGGATCTGCCACTACCGGAAGACCTTCATCATAAGCGATCATACGCGCCATTTTCATCATATCATCATTTGTATTCAGCATATGCGCAAACAGATCATAACCCAGAACGACACCCAGCGGACCAGTAGCGGAATGTACCGGATTCAGGCATACGGTTACTTTCATACGCTCGGAAAGGTTAACTGTATTTCTGTCTGCCATATATACACCAAAGCCTTTCTCCAGAGCCGGACGACCGTTCGGGAAGCTGTCTTCAATTACAAGGTACTGCGGTTTCTCAGCGTTGACAAATGGTGCAATGTATGTCTTCTTGCCTGTGATCACCGGCTGCATATTTTCAACGCCCAGTTCTTCAAGGTCTGCTGCGATCTGTTCACTTGGACGAGGTGTGATCTTGTCAATCATAGTCCATGGGAAAGCAACTACTTTCTCATCGCTCACATACTCCACGAATCCTTCGTCTACAAATCCGGCTTTCTGCCATTCTTTTGTCATAGTCAGTACGGACTCACGAAGTTTCGCACCATTCTGAGAGCAGTTATCCATGGAAACCAGTGCGATCGGATATTTTCCTGCTTTGTATCTCTCATAAAGCATTGCAACCAGCACTGCCATTGCGCCTGTTGCTTTATCCGGACCGTTCTTGATATCTGCTTCCACAAACGGGAACCATGTTCCGTCAGCTTTCTGTAATGCGTATCCTTTCTCTGTAATTGTAAAGGAAACCATCTGTAAGGATTTACTGGTAAAGATTTCTTTCAGACGGTTCCACTGTTTCTCATCAGAAGACTGTGCCTTAACTGCTTCTGCAAGAGCTCCGATCACTTTGTACTCACGGGTTCCGTCACCGTGAAGGATGACACTTAAGCCCAGATTATCATATGGATCATAAATCTTATCTACCACATCATAGTCAAAAGTTTCCACACAGGTAATGCCACAGTCCAGCACTCCTTCTTCCAGAAGACCATCTGCAATTCCTCCGATAAATACACGGAAAATATTTCCGATTCCAAAATGAACCCAGCCAGGTTCTTTCTTTGCTTTCTCAGAAACTGCCTCTACATCATAACCAGGCAGAGTAATTCCTGCTTTTTTCCATGCTTCACGTTCTTTAATTCCATTGATTGATAACTTCATTGCTGCATCCTCCCTGTTTTTTGTTTATTGCTTTTTTGCTTATTATTTCGTGCTTGTTTTTTCGTCTTTCTTTCATTTGTTTGTTATGCGTTTGACTTATGTTTATATCTTAACCATAAGTCGAGTATATAGCTTTCCTGTAAAAAAATCTATTGACAGAAATTCTAATTTTTCAAATTTGTTTTTGTATAGTTTTAACAATTAACAGCGATTTTCCTTCTTTTTCGCTTCCTGTTCAAAACATACTGTTTTTCCGTATAGGTCGGCATAAGCCTCCACTGTTTTTCACAGAACACAAAAGCCACAAAGTATCTTCCCCTCATCTTTGCCGTATGTTTATTGCATTTTTGCCTTCCTTATACTACAATATACGCAGGACTTAACTTTATCTTATAACAGAATCAGGAGAACATTATGAGTGAAAAAGGATTAACGACGATCAGTCTGAAGAAAATAAACAGATCTAAGGTCTATCAATATATTTACAGAAAAAAACAGACCTCAAAAATGCAGATCGTACAGGAACTGCAAATGGGACTGTCTACCGTCAGCCAGAATCTGAATCTTCTGGAGCAGGAAGGTCTGATTGAAAGAAACGGATACTTCGAATCCACCGGAGGAAGAAAAGCCAATGCAATCCAGATCGTATCTGACTTTAAAATTTCCATCGGAATTGGTATTTTAAAAAATATGTTTCATATTACTGCAGTTGACCTGTACGGAAATGCTTTCTACACAGATACCATTCCACTTTCCTATTCCAACACACCGGATTACTACAAACAGGTCACTGATAAAGTAAAAGAATTCATCGCAGAAAATAAATACGAGGATGAAAAGATCCTTGGCATTTCCTTCGCAACTCAGGGAATCACCTCCCCGGATCACACAACTGTACTATATGGAAATATCATGAATAACGCAGGTATGAAACTGGAAGATTTTTCCCAATATCTTCCATATCCGTGCTATCTGGAACACGATTCCAAATCCGCCGCTTTTCTCGAACTCTGGAACCATCCGGAACTTGACAGTGCGGTTGTTTTCCTTCTGAACCGCAACCTCGGCGGTGCCATTATCACCAACCACCAGATTCATCAGGGAAGCACCATGCACAGCGGCACACTGGAGCACATATGCATTGATCCCGACGGCCCACTTTGCTACTGCGGAAACCACGGCTGCCTGGAAACCTACTGCTCTGCCAACGCACTGGAACAGTCTGCCGGTATGTCCATCAAAGAGTTTTTTCCACTTTTACGCGAAAAAAAATCCCCCCGGCTTACAAAAATCTGGGAAGATTCCCTCAAACACCTGGCATTTGCCATAAAAAACCTTAATTTAGTTATCGATGCACCAGTCATCATCAGCGGATACCTGGCACCATATTTTACAGAAGAAGACATTAGCTCCCTGACAGAACAGATTAATACCTCTGCACCGTTTCTCTTGAAAAGAAATAATATTCTGGTTGGAACAAATGGCCAGTATACACCAGCGATCGGTGCTGCGTTGTTCTATGTGGATCAGTTTATTCATACCGTGTAATCCATTAAAAGTCAAGCGGATATTCTCAATTCAATTCGTTTCGCTGCTTACTCATAACTGATGGTTACTGTTTACTCCGTTCTCAGTAACACGCTTCGCGATGCACAGAATTTATGCTAATCGCATAAATTCGCGCTGTATGTCTCGGGATTTTGGCATGTTCATGCCAAAACACCTCGCGGGATAGTGGCGTGTGAACAGTAACAACTGATGCTTATTTGAGCAATAATATCAGATTCCACTATATACAATCCACTCTCTTTTGAGTATAATGAAGCTGCCGAAAGAAAAAAGTTACTGTTCGCTCTGTGTCCAGTAACAGAAAAATTTTCCGGCTTCAGTAATCAACGACATCATGGTATATAAAACAGGAGGTATCTTATGATTATTACAATTGCAAGACAGTGTGGAAGCGGCGGACATGAAATTGGAAAAGAGCTTGCTTCCCGGCTTGGTCTGGAACTTTATGACAGAAAGAGATTAGAAGAAGAGGCACGAAAAATCGGAAAATTTGACGAAAACAAAGATTTCTTCCGTGAAAAAGCAGTAAACAGCCTGTTATACAGCATCGCTGTAAGCTACGGTGAAGCAAATCCCATGGAGAAATCCTTCGAACTTATAAAAGAGCTCACTCATGGAAAACCGGCTGTGATCATCGGACGCTGTTCCGGAGCCGTTTACGAAAACGATTCTGACGCAACAACCATCTTTCTCCATGCAGATAAAGACTGCCGTATCAAACGTGTCATGGAACGCGACCAGATATCAGAAAAAGAAGCTTCCAAAATGGTAAAAGAAGTAGACGAAAAAAGAGCCTCCTTCCATAAATTCTGCACCGGAAAAGCCTGGGAAGATGCCAGCCAGTATCAGCTCTCTATCGACACCGGAAAAGTTTCGATCTCTGATGCTGTGGAACTTATTGTCAATTATATTCATGCAAAGTCTGTATGAGATTATAAAAGAAACCTGTATCTGTAAAACTTTTTCCAGGGTTGCACAGATCTTCGCAGCGAATCTTTGCTGATGCCTGAAGTCGAGCGGATATCCGCAATCCGCTTCGCTGCGCGGCTCATAACCAAATCCCCGCCGCAGACGATCATATTCATTAAATATAAATATTCATTAATATAATCCTATCTGCGGCGGGTATTTCGTCTCTTATTTCTTATTTATTTCTATATTTTCATTCTATATATTTTTTATCTCTGTCCCTTATCATAAGGAATTCCCTCAGCCTTTGGTGCTCTTGATTTTCCGGAGGAAACTGCAAGTACCAGCAGGGAAATGATGTACGGGAGCATCTTGTAGAAAGTTCCCGGGATGTTCAGGGCTACGAGGAAGTCAAATCCTGAATATACGTTGGATAATGCTCTGAAAAGTCCGAACAGCAATGCTGCCAGAGCGATCAGGTTCGGTTTCCACTGTCCGAAGATCATAACAGCCAGTGCAAGGAAACCAAATCCGGCTACACCATTCTCAAATTTCCATTCGGAAACACCGGCTGTAATGTATACAATACCGCCAAGTCCTCCCAGAAATCCGGAGATCAGGACACCGATATAGCGCATCTTATAAACATTGATTCCCACAGAGTCTGCTGCCTGTGGATGCTCTCCGCATGCCATCAGACGTAAGCCCAGACGTGTATGATATAAAACAACATTTGCCGCGATCAGAAGCACGATCGTGATAATCATAAACCAGTTGATCTCGAAACCTGCGATCTTTACGATGGAAAATGCTTTCTTCTGATTAATATACTGAATGGTAGATGCCACGTTGTTCGGGTTCTCAGCCATATTGATGGCTTTTACAAATACAGTCGCTGCCGCAGTTGCCAGCATGTTCATGGCAGTTCCTACCAGAGTCTGGTCTGCATTAAAGTTGATGGCTGCCACTGCAAGAAGAAGTGAGAATACCATTCCAAATACGACACTGCCGATCACTACGCCAATCACCATGGCTGCCGGTGAAAGATTCGGCATGTATTTCATGACCAGTGCTCCGCCGAGAGCTCCTGCAACCATGATTCCTTCCAGTCCCAGGTTGATGATTCCGCTTCGTTCGGAGAAACAGCCGCCCAGTGCAACCAGCAGTAATACGGACGCATAGATCAATGTATACTGTAATAATAATGCCATGCTTATTCTCCTCCTTTCTTATCTACTGATTTTACTTTCTTATCCTCTGTTTTCCGGATTCTGGTTCTCATCACATGTTTAAAGAATAATACAAATCCACAGAAGTAAATAATGATCGCTGCGATCAGATCAGAAATCTGTGAGCAGTAAACCATCTTATCTACATAGGCACCGCCACTGGTGATATGCTGGATAAAAAAGGAAGAAAAAATCACGCCGATCGGATGAATACCGCCAAGGAATGCTGCTGCGATTCCGTTAAATCCCATGTTCGGAACTGCGGTCTGTGCACAGGACCACTGCTCAATTCCACATAAGTACAGGAAACCTGCGCCCAGTCCTGCCAGCGCACCTGAGATTGCCATTGTCAGGATAATGTTCTTCTTCTCCCTCATACCTGCATATTTTGCAGCATTGATGGAAAGTCCGGTTGCTTTCAGTTCATATCCTAATTTTGTCTTGTCAAGTACCACCCATACCAGAATGGCAAAAATAACTGCCAGCGGAATGGCAATCGTCACATAGCGGTTATCCGCAAATAAATGCTGAAGTCCCAGATGTGGGATCAGTGCATTCGGGTTATTGGTACGAAGCGGAAGTGTGTAAGTGGTTCCGGATTCCTTTACTTCTGTAAGTACGGTATTTACCGCATACAGGCTGATCCAGTTTAACATGATACACGCAATAACTTCGTTTACATTCAGGTACGCTTTTAATGCACCCGCAATCGCACCAAGTGCTGCTCCGCCAAGCATTGCAAGCAGAAGGCACAGCCACCACGGTGCTCCATAATGAATGCCGAAATACAGGGCAAAACCGGCTCCGACTGCATACTGTCCGGATGCTCCGATATTGAACAAACCTACTTTATAGGCAAATAAAACGGACAGGGTACACATCAGAAGCGGTGCTGTTTTCGCAAGGGTGCTTCCGAAATATTCCAGAGCGACTTCCGGTCTCGGGAAGTACAGGAAGTTCTGCAAAATTGCAGTGATTGCTCTGCCTGCACCCTGTGGATTGATCACCAGAAGTACCACATAACCGACAACCAGTCCCAGTATGATACAGAACAGTGATGCAAGCAAGGTCTGCACAGCCCCATTCGACAGTATATTTTTCTTTTCTTTCTTGGTATCCATCTCTTAAACCTCCTGTCTCTTGGCGCCTGTCATATAAAGGCCAAGCTCCTCTACTGTTACTTCATCCGGTTTGAATTCTCCGACGATCTCACCCTCATGCATGACAAGGATTCTGTCGGATACGTCCATAACCTCATCCAACTCCAGACTGACAAGAAGGACTGCTTTTCCTTTGTCGCGTTCTTCGATGATCTGTTTATGGATCAGTTCGATGGCACCTACGTCTACACCTCGGGTCGGCTGCACTGCGATCAGGAAAGATGGATCTTTGTCAATTTCTCTGGCTACAATGGCTTTCTGCTGATTACCGCCGGACATGGTTCTTGCCACAGTCACAGGGCCCTGGCTGGATCTTACATCATATTTGCTGATCAGCTTTTCTGCATAGTTCCTGATCTCTTTTTTCTTCAGGAAACCAAATTTATTGGTAAACTGCGGTTTAAAATAAGTCTGGAGTACCATGTTATTCTCAAGGGAATAATCCAGAACCAGACCATGTTTATGTCTGTCCTCCGGAATATGGCTCTCTCCGAGAACCGATCTCTGACGTACAGAAGCCTTTGTAAGATCCTGTCCGTTCATATGGATGCTTCCTGCTTTCAGGTCTGACAGTCCGGAAAGTCCATATACCAGTTCACTCTGTCCATTTCCGTCGATTCCGGCGATGCAGACGATCTCCCCTTCTCTTACCTGGAAAGATACATTTTTTACGGCATCCTTTTTGTGATTTTCACCGGCTACGGTCATTCCTTTGACATCCAGAACGACTTTGCCTGGTTTTACAGGAGCTTTTTCTACTTTAAAGCTGACATTTCTTCCGACCATCATGGCAGAAAGTTTCTCCGGCGTGGTATCCTTGATATTGACTGTGTCGATATATTTTCCCTTGCGGAGAATGGTGCAGCGGTCTGCGACTGACATGATCTCGTTCAGTTTATGAGTGATAAAAAGAATGCTCTTTCCTTCTGCTGCCAGCCCTTTCATGATCTTCATCAGCTCTGCGATCTCCTGTACAGTCAGTACAGCAGTCGGCTCATCAAAGATCAGAATCTCATTGTCACGGTAAAGCATCTTCAGGATTTCTGTTCTCTGCTGCATTCCAACTGTGATGTTCTCGATCAGCGCATCCGGATCAACCTGGAGATGATATTTCTCAGATAACTCCATGACTTTCTTTCTTGCCTTGTCTTTCTTTAAGAGACCATGGCTGGTATCTTCCACTCCGAGGATGATATTGTCAAGTACGGAAAAGCATTCCACCAGTTTGAAATGCTGATGCACCATACCGATTTCCAGTGCATTGGCATCGTTCGGGTTCTTGATCTCTACTTTCTTTCCGTCTTTACGGATTTCGCCCTCATCCGGCTGGTACAGACCAAACAGAATGCTCATCAGTGTTGATTTTCCGGCACCGTTTTCGCCCAGAAGTGCATGGATCTCACCTTTTTTCAACTGAAGCGTAATATTATCATTTGCCACAATCCCCGGAAAACGCTTGGTAATATTCAGCATTTCAATTGCATATTCTGACATATTATTATTTCCTTTCCATTTTTAATCGAATCCTGTAAGGTTACTGTTCCCCTGTCCGCCGCGAAGCGTATTACCAGGACAGAGTGAACAGTAACCAGGTATGTTCCGAAAAACTTACCAGTATTCCGTCTGATTTATTTAATGGTACCCTGACGTACATTTAATTTTACGGATGCCTGCGGCATCTCGTCCGTGCTGTTATTGACTTCGACTTTGCCGTCAAAAATGTCTGCTACCAGTTTCTTATAATCTTCTACTCCGAAATCGTCATTCCACTGTGTGGTATCTTCCGGAAGTCCGACATAGTTCAGAGACATATCGTCTTTAGATACAAGACCAAGGTTTTCTACCTGACCCACATGTTCTTCCCAGGTTCCGTCATAAATGATGGAATTGAGCATGGAGTTTACGGTTGCTGTAAGGCTCTTCATCGCGGAAGTGACAGTCATTCCTTCCCCGTATGCATCGATGGTCGGTGACTGGTCAGAGTCTACACCGATGATCTTACCACCCACTTTGGCTGCTGCCTCCGCTGCTGATGTGAAAATACCGCCGCCGCATGCAAAGACAACTTCTGTTCCATTGCTGTACCAGGTATCCATCGCTGCCGTGATCTCTGTGGAACCATAGAACTGACCGCCGTATGCATATTCAATCGTCACATCATCTGTGATTCCCATTTCTTTGGCTGCCGCATCAATTCCCTGTACATAACCATAACCATATCTCATAACTCCAGGTACAGCCTGACCGCCAAGGAATCCAAGATGGCGGTATCCCAGTTTCACTGCGGTATAACCAGCCAGATATCCCGGAATTGCTTCCTGATAAATTGCAAGATAAGTGTTCTCTGTATTATAATAGTCCGCTACATTGTACGCATCCGGATCGTCATAGTAAGCGTTTCCTACGGCTGCTGCACCGATATCGCCTGCGCTCATATCCAGAACGATAAATTTGATATCCGGATATTTAAATGTTGTATCTACAACGGTCTGTGCAAATACATATCCAGGCATTACCAGAATGTTGTATCCTTCTGCTACCGCTACGTCAACCATGGCTGTTCTGGCATAGTCTGTATCACCATCCGGTTTTTTGTAAGTAAAATCAATGTCATGTTCTTTACAGTAGTCTCTGCAGGCCTCGTAGGTTGTCTGGTTGAATGACTGGTCTGTGATGTCTCCTGCGTCAGTGATCATGCACACTCTGTATTCTGAACTGCCTGTGTTCTCAGTGGTCACGGTTTTTCCCCCGCATCCGGATAACATAAAAACCAGCATTGTAGCAATCAGCAGGACAGACACTGCTTTTTTACATTTGTTCATGCTTCTCTCCTCCGTTATTTTTTCTCCATAGTATTTTGTCCTATAGTATTTTTTTTATAGCCTTTTATCTCCATAGCCTTTTTCTCTGTAGCTTTCGAGAATTACTATAGTTACTGCTATGATGTTCTTCCAAAAGGGTCTTTTGTCCTTGACATCATTCTTCAAATCATCCCATAGTTCGAGACTTTTTTATAGAAGTTTTTTTACAGAAGCAGTGATCCGTTGTGAGGCTTTTTTCCTTCTGTGGATGTAAATGACATATTTCTTTTGCTGAAGATGTTTATAAATGCGAAAAAATACCTGCTGTGGAGATATCAGTGGTATTTGTGATATCTGGTGACAGCAGGTATTTTATTATTATAAGAGCTATTATGTGCAAAATTGCGTCACATTACAAAGAATAAAATAAAGGAATTATGTCGCAAAATACCCCTCTATGCGGTCACGTTCCATGCCACACCAGTTCTCAATGGCTTTTTAATCGTTGATCAGCTTCTCATTTACATACTCAAACCCAAGTCTGTTCACTGTATCTGCAAAACGTTCTCCTGCGATTCCTTCATTTTTGAAAAGAAGAATGGCTTTTTCTACTACTTTCATGACCTCTTCTTCCTCAGTGAAGATTTTCGTCAGTGTACGTCCATGTGCAACTCTCTTTCCCCAGCGGCCGCCTATGTAAATCTTATATCCGTTCTGATATTCCGTGAATACTCCAAATGGACATTTTTCTTTGCATCGTCCGCAGTGATTACACTCTTCCGGATTAATGTAAACTTTTCCGTCCACTACTTTCGGAACATGGACCGGGCAGTTCTTTTCAATCTGGCATTTTTTACATCCACGGCATTTGGAAAGATCCGGATTCGGGATTCTCTGGCCAATGATTCCCAGGTCATTCAGATTTGGTTTTACGCAGTTGTTTGGACATCCGCCTACTGCAATCTTAAATTTATGAGGCAGTGTCACATTGTGATAGCCTACATAAAAACGCTCATGAATCTTCTCGCTGAGTGCAAAGGTATCGATCAGGCCGTACTGACAGGTTGTTCCCTTACAGGAAACCACAGGACGCACCAGTTTTCCGGTACCTCCGGTCAGTAATCCGTGTTCTCCGAGGAAAGCGATGGCATCTTCAATTTTATCATATGGAACCCCCTGAATCTCCATACTCAGCCGGGTCGTCATAGTGATCTGACCGTTTCCGAACTTCTCGGCTGCATCTGCAATCGCACGGTGCTCATCTGTGGTGATACGTCCGTTTCTTGTGATCACACGGATATTGAAAATATCCTCATATCGTTTGTCTTTCAGACATCCAAGACCTTTGACGCGCGTGATTTCCTCCGGACTCAGTTTTACGCTGGTGCCTGTACCTGTCTCTGTTTTCTCACTCATTTTTTTCTCCTTTTTCCTTTCTTTTTTGTTCCTCTCTGTTTCTCTCTTTACCTATTGATTATAAAACTCATAAATGATAAAATCAATTTATGAGTTTTTATGAAATAATAATTTATACTTATGGAGAACTTCTTATGCTGGATCACAGAACCAAAACTTTTATGACTGTATGTAATGTTATGAATTACCGCGAGGCGGCTGAGCTGCTCCATATCACGCAGCCTGCTGTCACACAGCACATCCAGTTTCTGGAAAAAGAATACGGCTGCCGTCTTTTTCTTTATGAAAATCGCAAGCTCATCAAGACCCCTGCGGCTCAGATGCTGGAAGATTATTTACGTTCTGCACAGCAGCGCGAAAATTTTCTCCGCGAAAAATTCAAAAATAATGGCCTTCGTGAGCTGCGCATCGGCGCTACGAAGACCATTGGCGATTATGTCATTACTGACCAGATTCATAAATTTCTTGACCAGCCGGATACTGCTCTGACGCTGATCGTCGATAACACCAGGCATCTCTTACAGCTTCTCGAACAGAATGCACTGGACTATGCCATCATCGAGGGATATTTCGATAAAAACAGATTCGGAAGCCAGCTCTACCGCAAAGAACCTTTCGTCGGCATCTGCCCGAAAGACCACCCATTTGCCGGAAAAGAAGTCTCCGTAGAAGAACTTCTGTCCGAAACCCTCATCCACCGCGAAAAAGGCTCCGGAACTCTGGCAATCCTGGAAGATAAACTCCTCGAACACAACGAATCACTGGAACGCTTTCACCGCCACATCTGCATTTCCAGTTTCAAAATGATCATCGATCTTATCAAATCCGGATACGGGATTTCTTTCGTATACGAAGTCCTCGCCAAAAGCGACCCGGAGCTTGGGATTTTTACTCTTAAGGGAGAACCACTGATCAGGGAGTTTAATATTATTTATCTGAAGTATGCTGAGGTTGGGGAGAAGATTGAGTGGTTTTTGGATTAATATCATCTATTCCATATAGCACCATAAAGAAATGGTCCTCCTGAAAATTATCAATCCCATACTGTATCCGTTCATCAATCATTTATCAGTCCTCCTGAAACGCATATACTTCCTCAACTATTTTTTCAATTTACGGTCTCCAGGAATATTCATCCATTTTTTTCAACATTGTCTCCAGGTCAACGGTATATGCTACTTTTACGTCGCTGTTCTTTCTGACAACAAATTCAGACAGTCCATACTCTTCTCCGTTATCTGCCCAGTCATACGTATAACCAAGTCTTGTCCACGGATATTGTCCCTCAAAATAGCTGGATATGATATTCGCATCAAACCATTCTTTATAATCCTCACTGACATCATCTGAAAAAGAATCTGCCATTTCGGTTTCTTTTATATCTGAAACATACGCTGGTCGGAAAATATCTTCCAGCTTTACCCACATGGCTGTAAAGTACTCTGATTCATTATCTGGGTGCAGACCAATTAATTCCTTTATTCTTGTCTGCCAGTCTGTCACAGTTTCCTTATTCTTCTGATACCAGTCTGCCAGCTCACCTCCTGTAAATGTCCATACATTTCCCCATTCCAGTTTTACATCTGTGCCGTCCAGATAACTGTCCGGATATTTATGAAATGTGTAAAGAAGAATTCTGCCATCTTCATCATAAACTGCATACGGTTCCCCCTCATCCAGACTGATCACAGGAAGGATTTCCTCTTCGTCAATCACCATTGCATCTTTCACCACATCCGTAAAAAGTATTTGCAGATTATTTTCATCAGAAAAACTTATCTCTTCCGCCTGTGCTTTCACCGAAATCTCACAAGCTGCAGTCATTGCAAAAATCAGAAGCCCATTTAGAAACGTGCGCCGTTAGGCGCACACATAAAAATAGCGGCAACACTGCCGCTATTTTTGATTGAACACATCTGATAAATCTACTGTTCTTTTTCCATCTTTGGACTTGCCGAAAAACAGTCATCCGGTATTTTCGTCAGACTTTCCGGCATATCTACCTGCTCCAGATTATCACAGAAGGAAGCAAATGCTGACGGTAATTCCGTTATCCCTTCACCCAATGTGATCTTTTTGATTTTTGATCCGGAAAAGGTTCCGAATCCTTCGAAAATACATTCCTTTCCAAAGACAGCTTCCTCAAATCCAGTGTCCATGAAGCAACAGCCTTTTACTGTTGAACCATCTCCTATATGTATGTATCCCCCGGCTCCTGCCCCACTGAAAGCGGAATCCCAAAGATAATTTTCACTGGCAGGCAGTTCCACATCTCTCAAGGCTACACAATCTCTGAATGCAGATCCGTCAATTTCTACTGCCTGATTACCGAAAACCACGGTTTCCAGACTGGTACAGCCTGAAAAAGCATAGCCTCCAATCCAGGTCAGAGAATCCGGAAGTGTTATTTTTTTCAGACCGGTGCAGCCCTCAAATGCTGAAACGTCAATATAGCGCATTCCTTCCGGAACTTCAACAGAAGTAATCTTTGTATTATCCTTAAATGCCAGTCTAGCAACACCATTCATTACCGTGTCTTCAATGCTGGAAGGCAGAACAAGCTCCGTTCCTTCTCCTGTATAACCACTCAGCTCCTCATAGCCATTTTTCTCATAGCCGCCATTATCCTGCTGTTCCTCCTCAAGCTGTTCCAGGTCAATCTCCAGACTTTCCAGCAATGTTTTCATCTCTTCCCTGTCCAGGAATTTCCAGAGTTCTTCTTCCGGACAATCAGGAATGCTCACCAGTATGCTTAAAATATACTGATCTGTCAGATCTCTGTAAAGAGTAATGTCTCCTTCCTCCCTGCGGCATGCCACATAGTAATGGCTTTCTCCTACATCTGTTTCTTTTATTTCTCCGTCTGCCTTTCTTTCTGCATTTTTCTTTGCATCCGGGAAGTGGACGATCTGAATATTCAGGTTACCCTCATAAGCACAATGAATCTTTCCATTCACAAAGAACTCTGCATATTCTCTGCCCTGCCACCGGGTTGGCAGTTTCACGGAAATTCCTTTGGCAGTCACCTCTTCATACTCAATTCCTTCCTGGAATTTTATTCCCTTCATCACAGTCTGTATCAGCTTATCTTCCATCACAGTATAGATATCATCAAAACGCTCTGTTGTTTTTACTTCAATCTTCAGACCATCCCAGTTTCCTACATAATGATCCTCATATTTCAGAATTGCAGCATATTCTCCGCTTCCCAGATATACTGCAGTCTGATCCGGTCCGTTTTTAGCTTCATCCAGATTAGAGCTGAATACAATTGCATTCATACCGCTGATGGTGGTTTCTTCTGTTTTTACCTGCTTTGCGCCTCCTTCACGGGCATTCTGTGCATATTCAAGCTCCGTAATGCGATTAGAAAGCTGTCCCGCTGTTATGGGAGCAAGTGTCATTGTCCATTTCCCATCTGGATCTGTAAATTCCAGATAGCTCTCTTTTTCTGTCGGTTCTTCTGCTTCATAGGGAAGAGTAACCGTAAATTTCCCCTCCCCATAATCATATTCTTTATACTCCGGCAGTGGTGTGGGTGTTGCCGTAGGTGCAGGAGTTGCTGTGGGCGCTGCTTCTTCAGGCTTTTTCTCACCACATGCACACAAAAGACAAACACACAAAAATACAATCGGAAGCATCACTCTTTTTAAACTTTTCATAGCTGGTCTCCTTTCTGAATCCTTCCTTTAGTTACATAACCATTTTCCTCCTTTCACTCATAGAGCTTTTATCATGAGTTAAGACGCTGTCCGCAATATTCACAATTGCT
>UMKZ01048543.1_pt1 | contig 28076 bp, 28 predicted proteins | sample 1966441 | NCBI WGS metagenome assembly UMKZ01 (sample SAMEA4836189, study PRJEB28245) | human gut metagenome | biome: gut microbiome; material: fecal sample | place: Denmark | collected 2008
CCGTTAAAACAATAAAAACAGTTCTTATTAACAGGAAAAAACTGAAAAAATAAAAAACGAAGCCTGTCAGAGAAAACAATCAGGTTGAATAAGAAAAGGAGAGTAAGAGTTACTGTGAAAAAAATAGTAAACCGTCTGTTACAGTGTATTCTGACACTGTTTATTGTCTCGGTACTCTGTTTCGCACTCACCAAGGCAGCTCCGGGTGACCCGGTCCTGACTTATGTGGAGCCGAACATGAGTGAAGAATACATTCAGAACTTAAGAGAAAGTCTGGGCCTGACGAAGCCTTTATATGAACAATACTTTTTATGGCTGGGAAGGATCATGCATGGAAATTTCGGTAATTCTCTCATGAACAACCGCCCGGTACTGACACAGATGCTGGAGCGTCTGCCTGCCACTGTGATCCTGATGGGAAGCAGTATGGTTCTGGGATTCCTGATCGCAGTAGTTCTGGGACTTTATTCTGGTAAAAACAAAAATGGCATTCTGGATAAGATCACCAGTTTATTCTGCTATGTAGGAGTTTCTATTCCGACTTTCTGGTTCGGAATCATGCTGATCTATCTTCTGAGTGTTCATCTCCATCTTCTTCCAAGTATCGGAATGCACTCGGATGGGGACCGTTCTTTCGGGGATCTGGTACTCCATATGATCATGCCGTGTGCGGTACTGACTTTCGCCAATGCGTCCCAGTACATCCGCTATCTGCGCAGCAGTACGATCACGGAAATGTCCTCTGACTATGTCATGGTGCAGACCGCCTATGGTATGAAAGATTCCGGAATCCTTTTCCACCATGTACTGAAAAATGCCATGCTTCCGATGATCACAGTTCTTGGTATGAGCCTTCAGTCACTGGTTTCCGGTGCGATCATCACAGAGCAGGTTTTTGCATGGCCGGGAATCGGACAGCTTGCAGTAACTGCGGTTATGCAGTATGATTACCCACTGATCATGGGAATTACCATGTTTACCGCACTTTTGGTTGTTGTCGGAAACCTTCTGGCAGATGTGCTGTATGCAGTCTTTGACCCACGAATCCGTAAGGCCGGAGCATAGGAGGTGACAGAAGAATGAGAGAAAATATCTGGAAAAATATCAAACGTGGATTCAAATCCAATAAACTTGCTATTGTAGGAGCAGCAGCCATCATCCTGCTTGCGCTGATCTCGATTTTTGCCTTTCTGTATCCGGTAGACCCGAATGCGTTGAGTGCAACAGAACGACTTCTGGGACCATCCATGAGCCATCCGTTTGGAACTGATGACATGGGAAGAGATTATCTGGCGAGATGCATTTACGGAGGAAGAGCCTCCCTTCTGGTTGGTTTCCTTTCCATGATCCTGTCTACAGCCATCGGTGTACTGGTTGGTTCTGTCAGCGGATTTATGGGCGGGGCAGTGGATGCAGTTCTGATGCGTCTGGTAGATGCACTGATGAGCCTCCCGACCTTCCTGATCATGATCGTTATGAATGCTTATCTGAAACCGGGACTTCAGAATATCGTCCTGATCATCGGATTCCTGACCTGGATGAACATTGCCAGAATTGTCCGCGGTGAGACAATCTCCCTGAACGAACGGGAATATGTCATCTATGCAAAGATTTCCGGACAGAAAAAGGGAGCAACGATCCTGCATCATATTCTGCCAAACATCATGCCGACGATCATTGTCGCAGCGACCATGAATATCGCAAATGCCATCCTCATGGAATCTGCCCTGAGTTTCTTTGGCTTGGGTATCCAGCCACCGACAGCATCCTGGGGAAGTATGCTCAGCAATGCACAGCGATATATCCAGCAGGCACCGCATCTGGCAGTTTTCCCGGGACTTCTCATCCTGATCACGGTAATCAGCTTTAACTATCTCGGAGAAGTACTCCGTAAAGTGTTTGAACCAAAGTAAAGTAAGGAGGACAAAAGAATGGAAAAATTACTGGAAGTGAAAAACCTGAAAGTGTCTTTCTTTACAGATTTAGGGGAGACACAGGCAGTCAAAGATGCCGGATTTGCGATTGAGAAAGGGGATTTTTTCGGAATCGTAGGAGAATCCGGAAGTGGAAAAAGTGTAACAACCAAGTCAATCCTGAGACTGGGAACTTCAAACTGCAAAGTTCTCGGTGGAGAGATCCTTTTTAAAGGCGAAGATATCCTGAAGAAAAATGCAGCAGAGTTAAGAGAAATCCGCGGAGGCGAGATCGCAATGATCTTTCAGGATTCTCTTTCTGCCTTAAATCCGGTTTATACAGTCGGAAGCAAGATGGTGGAACTGATTCGCCGCCATACGAAAATGTCAAAAGCAGAAGCGAAGAAACGTGCCGTAGAGCTGCTGGCAGCAGTAGGGATCACGGACCCGGAGAAATCCATGAAAAGTTATCCGCATGAACTCTCCGGCGGAATGCGCCAGCGTGTCATGATCGCCATGGCAATGAGCAGCAATCCACAGATTCTGATCGCAGATGAGCCGACAACTGCCCTTGATGTAACCATTCAGGCGCAGATTCTTCACCTTCTTCTTGATCTTCAGAAGAAAAACGGCATGAGCATCATTCTGATCACCCATGACCTGGGCGTTGTGGCACAGACCTGTAAACGGGTGGCAGTTATGTGCGGAGGCTACGTGGTGGAAGAGGGGGCGGTGGAAGACATTTTCCTTCATCCGGGACATCCGTATACCCAGGCACTGATCGCCAGTATGCCGAGAGTGGGCGGAACCTTCGAACAGTTCCTCGAAAGAGATCTTTCAGACAGCAGCGGACTGCTCTGTCCATTCCTGAACCGCTGCAAATATGCAGATGCAGCCTGCGAGAAATGTGTTCCGGACTTTTATGAACCAAAGGCAGGACACAGAATCCGCTGTCACAGAAGGGAGGAGCAGAAATGAGTGAAACACTGATCGAGGTAAAGAATCTGCAGGTACATTTTAAGCGGAAATCATCGAAACTCCTTTCCTTTAAGCCGGAGATTCTCAAAGCAGTAGACAACGTAAACTTTACGATCGAAAAGGGAAAAACATTCGGTTTGGTAGGAGAATCCGGAAGTGGGAAATCTACAATCGGAAAAGCAATCCTGCGTTATCATAAACCGACAGGCGGCGAGATTTTCTATGAGGGAAAAGAAATCGGCTCCATGTCAGAAAAGGAACTTCTGTCATACAGAAAGAAAATGCAGTCCGTATTTCAGGACCCGTATTCTTCCCTGGATCCGAGTCATACGGTACAGGATATCATCTGTGAGCCAATGGAAATCCATAAGATGCACACTGCAGCAGAACGAAAAGAACGTGCCCGTGAACTGATCCGTGTGGTCGGCCTGAAAGAACAGGACCTTCTGAAATATCCTCATGAATTTTCCGGCGGACAGAGACAGAGAATTTCCATTGCCAGAGCGCTTTCTGTCAAACCGGAATTTGTAGTCTGTGATGAACCAATTTCTGCACTGGACGTATCTCTTCAGGCGCAGATCGTACAGATGCTTCAGGATTTACAGCAGAAGTATGGTCTGACATATCTGTTTATCAGTCACCAGCTTCAGGTTGTGCAGAAAATCTGTGATGAGATCGGTGTTCTTTATCTTGGAAACCTGATGGAGATTTCCGATGCAGAAAAGCTTTATTCCAATCCTCTGCATCCTTATACAAAGATGCTGATCTCCTCTATTCCGGTGCCGGACCCAAGAATTAAGACTCTGGACAAGATTGTGACAGATACAGGAGTCCAGTCAAGAGGAATCGGCGGATGCAGATTCCACAACAGATGTCCGGGATGCACAGAGAGATGCAGACAGGAAGTTCCTGCACTGAGGGAAGTGGAAGCAGGGCATTTTGTAGCGTGTCATAAATACGAATGAACAGGAGATTTTTGCAATGGTAAGTAATGAAGTATATCAGAATTACATCGGTATTCTGAAAGAAGAAATGATCCCTGCAATGGGATGTACAGAACCCATTGCTCTGGCATATGGAGCTGCCAGAGCCCGTGAAGTTCTGGGAAAAGAACCGGAACGGATCGTGGCACACTGCAGTGGAAACATTGTAAAAAATGTCCGTTGTGTGATCATCCCAAATTCCGGCGGCCTGACAGGAATTGAAGCAGGTGTTGTCCTTGGCGCAGTAGCCGGGGATGCAGCCCTGAACATGGAAGTACTGTCAAAAGTAAATGAAGAAGACAGAAAACACTGCCGGGAACTTCTGGAGAAGAAAATCTGTAAAGTAGAACTTCTTGATTCCCCGATTGTACTGCACATCATTATTGAGATGTATGCAGGAGAAGACTCTGTAAGTCTGGAAATCAAATATGATCACATCAATGTCACAAAGATTGTGAAAAATCAGGAAATCCTGCTGGATACAGAAGGAAACGGTGAATCAGGAGAAGTTTCTGACAAAGGACTGACGGCTGACCGGGCAATGTTAAATCTGGAAGATATTAAAGAATTTGCCGACACGGTAAATATCGAAGATGTCAGAGAGATGCTTGAGAATCAGATCCACAGCAATATGCAAATCGCCCATGAGGGAATGACCGGAAAATATGGTCTGGGAATCGGCCGTGTGATCCGTGAAACCTACTCCAATGACATGCTCACCAAAATGCGAAGCCTCACAGCCGCAGCATCCGAAGCCAGAATGGGCGGATGCGATATGCCGGTAGTCATCAACTCTGGAAGTGGAAACCAGGGAATTGCCTGTTCTGTACCGCTGATCGTTTATGCAAGAGAGATGGAACTGCCGGATTATGTTCTTTACCGTGCACTGGTATTTTCCAATCTCTTAACTGTATATCAGAAACAGTACATCGGCAAACTTTCCGCTTTCTGCGGTGCAGTCTCCGCATCCTGTGCAGCCGGTGCCGGAATCACTTATATGGTAGGTGCTGATCTTTCTGTGATCAAAAAGACCATCGAGAACACCCTCGCCAATATCCCGGGAATTATCTGCGACGGAGCCAAAATCTCCTGCGCGGCCAAAATCGCAGCCAGCCTTGATGCAGCATACCTTGCCCATCATCTTGCCATGAACGGCCAGTCCTATGCCCCATACACCGGAATCCTCCAGGAAGAAGCCGGAGAAACCATCAGTTGTGTAGGACAGATCGGGAAAGAGGGAATGAAAGAAACAGATAAAGAAATTCTGCGTATTATGCTGGAAAGTGTATGATAGATAAATTAAGGTCAGGAAGCAAAGAAAGAATATCTGCCTGACCTGAAAACGCAGATTTGCCATAAAAAAATATGCAAAAATAAAAATAGATTATACGGAACAGTTACGAACCGTATAATCTATTTTTTTGTCGCAGAAAATTACCTGATAATACTTTTGCGGTTTAAAAAGTCCTCCGTGCAGGAGTTTTTTCTGCTCTCAAATATTTGCCGGAACGTTGGAAATCAGGATAAAATTCCTGTGGACTGTAAAAACAGGATAAACATCATAACCGGTGCCACATATCGGATCATGATACGGTACAGTTTCTTTCTGTGAAAGGTATCTCCGCTGCTTTCCATCTCCTCAATTACATAATCCGGTGTTTTGATCCATCCGATCAGGATCGTAGAGAGCAGTGCGATCAGCGGCATCATAACACTGTTGCTGATGTAATCCATGATATCCAGCAACTGTCCCACAGAACCGTTCGGAAGCTTTACTTCGAAATAGAAGATACTGTAACCAAGTGCGATCACCGCAGAAGCAGTCAGGTAGATCACAGTCAGTACCAGTACGGTTTTCTTTCTGGTAGTATGAAAAATTTCCATACAGTTTGCAGTAATAGATTCCAGTACTGAGATACAGGAAGTGAGTGTGGCAAAAATAGTAGTGACAAAGAACAGAATACCAACTACATTGCCCGCTTTTCCCATAGCCGCAAATACTTTCGGCAGAGAAATAAACATCAGACTCGGACCGGCACTCATACCATCGGTACCGGAGAAAACAAACACAGCCGGAATGATCATTGCACCGGCCAGCAGGGCTACACCGGTATCAAAAACCTCAATCTGATTTACAGCTCTGTTCAGATTGATTTCAGGCTTCACATAGGAACCATAAGTGATCATAATGCCCATGGAAACACTCAGTGAGAAGAATAACTGGCTCATGGCATCCAGCAGGATCTGCAGGAAACGCTTCAGTGTCAGCCCCTCGAAATGCGGTGTAAGATAATAAAGAAGACCTTCCACGCCAGTTCGGAGCTGTCCTGATTCATCGGTATGTTTCAGTGTCAGGGAATAGCCGGCGATTACCACGACCAGCACCAGCAGGATCGGCATCATATACTTGGATACACGTTCGATTCCACCCTCCACACCGTTATAAACAACCAGAGAAGTTATAGCCATAAACAGCAGTGCAAAAACAACAGGAGCTACCGGTGAGGTGATAAACGATGTAAAATATCCATCCGCAGCCGCATCGCTGGCATGTCCGGTCAGGTAGATCACAGCATATTTCGTAACCCATCCTCCGATTACAGCATAATAAGTCATAATGAGAACCGGAACCAGGAAAGTAAGAATTCCCAGAAATTTCCATTTCGGGTGCATCTTCGTGTAAGCACCGATCGCACTTTCCTTGGTGCGGCGTCCGATCGCGATATCTGAGGTCAGCAGTGTGAAACCAAAGGTCAGCACCAGTACAAGATAGATAAGCAGAAAAAGTCCGCCGCCGTCTTTTGCAGCCAGATACGGGAAACGCCACAGATTACCGACACCTACAGCACTGCCGGCAGCCGCCAGCACAAACCCGATCTGTCCGGAAAAGCTGCTTTTTTTCTTTTCCATGATAAATAAACCCCTTTCAAAAATGTACGCAATAAGGACTGCCGTTTCAGAATAAACAGCAGCCCGTAAACCTTGCCAGATAAGGATACCACAAAATGAGTCAATAGTAAACAGAACAAAACAAGATGAAATAATAAAAAATACCTGTGTTCAGAGAAGAAAATAAAGGTATGCAAGAACAGAAAAATGCGATACAAAGAACTTCAGGCCAGCCTGAATGAAATCCGAAGCCTGAATTCTACCAGATACCTGTATACGTCCAAAAGAAATGCAGAAGGAAAACTCATCTATCTTGTCGATGGCCTGGACCTGTCAGCGGAAGACTTTGCTTATCCGGGAACCTATAGCAATTCCAGAAAATAATATAATAAGGAAGTTGCCCTATGAAGAAGATAAAAAATATATTTATATTTCTGGTCATATGCAGTATGGTGACAGCATTGTTTCTGGGAATAAAAACAGAACTGTCACCACAAAAAGTTTATTATGGAACCGTACACGCAGAAGAAGGTACCTTGGCACAGGAATCGGGAAGCCAGAATGTAGATTATACCTGCCAGATTCCAGACGACCCCAAGGATACACAATGGGTCATGATGCTCCAGTCCCACTGGACAGATTATGAAATCTATGTAGATGATCAGAGAATATACAGCACACTGGGAAAACGAACAGGAGCATTTCATTTGTTTGATTTACCGGATGGAGAAACACTTCATATCCGATATCTGAATGAAAATGCATCAGCGGTAAATGCAATAGAAAACTCCAAAGTATGGATCGGAGATAAAAGCAGCATCCCGATTTCCGCTGCCATCGGCTATGCCTGGACCGCAGAAAACCACAAAGACCTGGAGAAACTTCTGCATGAAGCAGACGAATCCATGTATGAAAACAAAAAGAAATTAAAAGCATGCAGGTAAATAACAGAAAATCTGCAGCCAGATAAATTATAAATTTATATGATTCTGTATATTTTATTCTGTACCACAGTCCCAAATTTTTGTATAATAAAGATATCTAATTATACGAACGGAGGTCATAAACTTATGGGACAGAATAACACAGCAGACAAATGGTGGAAGAAAATCGTAGTATACCAGATCTACCCAAAGAGCTTCCAGGACAGCAATGGTGACGGAATCGGAGATATCAACGGAATCATCAGCCGTCTGGATTACCTGAAAGACCTTGGAATCGGTGCAATCTGGTTATCACCGGTCTTCAAATCTCCACAGGATGACAACGGCTACGATATTTCAGACTACACAGACATCGATCCAATGTTTGGATGCCTCGATGACATGCAGCGTCTCATCGAAGAGGGAAAGAAACGCGGCATCTACATGATCATGGACCTTGTGCTGAATCATTCTTCCGATGAACACAAATGGTTCATAGAGGCAAAGAAAAGCAAAGATAATCCATACCATGATTATTATGTATGGCGTGACGGCGTAGAAGGAGTCCTGCCGAATGATATGAAAGCATCTTTCGGAGGCTCTGCATGGGAATGGGTTCCGGAACTCAGACAGTATTATTTCCACCAGTTCTCAGTGAAACAGCCGGACCTGAACTGGGATAACCCGAAAGTCAGACAGGAATTATACGATATGATCTACGGATGGATGGAAAAAGGCGTAGGCGGATTCCGACTGGATGTAATCGATCAGATTGCAAAAGAACCGGACCAGAAAATCACAGCCAACGGTCCAATGCTTCACAACTACATCCGTGAAATGAGCAAAGCTACCTTCCAGAAAGGTGACCTGATCACGGTAGGTGAAACCTGGGGTGCAACCACCGAACTTGCCAAACTCTACAGCAACCCGGACGGCAGTGAATTCTCCATGGTATTCCAGTTCGAACACATTCTTCTCGACCAGCAGGAGGGAAAAGAAAAATGGGACCTTGCACCATTCCCGTTTATGAAATTTAAGCAGATTATCAAGAAATGGCAGAAAGAACTCTACAAATGTGGATGGAACAGTCTCTTCTGGAACAACCACGATCTTCCAAGAATTGTTTCCCGCTGGGGCAATGACAAAGAATACCGTGTAGAATCTGCCAAGATGCTTGCAACACTTCTCCACGGCTTACAGGGAACCCCATATGTATATCAGGGCGAAGAACTCGGAATGACCAACGTAAAATTTGACATCGAAGACTACAAAGACATCGAAACCCTGAACTTATACAAAGAACGTCTGGAAAAAGGCTATGCCAAAGAAGATATCATGGAATCTATCTATGTAAAAGGCCGTGACAATGCCAGAACCCCAATGCAGTGGGATGACACAGAAAACGCAGGATTTACCACAGGCACTCCATGGATCAAAGTAAATCCAAACTACAAAACCATCAACGCAAAATCCCAGACCAGCGATAAGAATTCCATTTTCACATACTACAAGAACCTGATCGCATTCCGAAAAGAATACCCGGTATTTGTAGATGGAGACTTCGAAATGCTCCTGGAAGAAAATGAACACCTCTTCGCCTACAAACGAGCCACAGAAGACGCAAAACTTTATGTATTCTGCAACTTCTACGGCGAAACAGAAACCTGTGACATGCTGGAAGAAATGAAAGATAAGAAACTTCTGATCAGCAACTATGCAGAAAGAGAAGACAATATCTTAAAACCTTACGAGGCAAGGATGTACATAGAACTTTAAATATCAGATTTTTATAAGCCTGTCGAAACAAAAACGGCAGGCTTATCGGCGTTATTGGAAATTTATTTTTATATTGGAGCACCATATTTATGAAAGCAATAGGAATTGATATAGGAACAACAACCATCAGCGGCGTGGTTATGGAGAATAAAACCGTAGAAAAATCAAGAACTCTCGAAGCAAAAACAATCGAGAATGGAAGCTTTATCACAACTGCAAATGAATGGGAAAAAATACAGGATGCAGAACAGATCGTAAGCAAAGCACAGGGCTTATTAGACTATTTTCTGAATAAATATCCTGATGTACAGAAAATAGGACTTACCGGACAGATGCATGGAATCGTATACATTGATAAAGCTGGAAAATGCGCCAGTCCACTATACACATGGCAGGATGCAAGAGGAAGCCTTTGCGGGGAAAAGGGTATTTCACTGACAGAAGAAATCCAGGAGAAATGTAAAATAAAAACAGCGTCTGGTTATGGAATGGTTACACATATTTATAATCTGAGACATGGTCTGATTTCCAAGGCAGCTGTCACTTTCTGCACCATTATGGATTACTTTGGCATGCATCTGACCGGGCGGAAAACACCGCTGGTACACGCCAGCAATGCAGCAAGTTTCAGCCTTTTCGACGGCCGCAGAATGTGTTTCGAGACAGAGAAACTTAAGAAAATGGGAGTAGAAGAGAAGTGGCTTCCAAAAGTATGTACCGAAATTGAAGAACTGGGAACATACCGAAATTGTACAGTAACAACTGCAATAGGCGATAACCAGGCAAGCTTTCTCGGCGCAGTGGGAAATGAAGACAACACCCTGCTTGTAAACATGGGAACCGGCGGACAGATTTCTGTTCTTTCTGATCAGTACTTTGCAGAAAACGGAATCGAAGCAAGACCTTTCCTGAATGGAAAATACCTGCTTGCAGGAGCATCCCTATGCGGTGGAAAGGCATATGCACTGTTAGAAAATTTCTTCAGAAAATTTATAAAAGAAGCAACGGGACAGAATGAGCCGTTATATAAAATCCTTGAAAAACTGGCAAAAGCCGGAAAAGAATTCAATGCCGGACAGTCGGAAAAACAAAGACTTAAAATCGAAACAACTTTTGACGGTACAAGAGTAAATCCGGAATTAAGTGGAAGCATTACCAATCTGCTTTCCGACAACTTTACTCCGGAAGCATTTACCTATGCAGTCCTTGAGGGAATGAGCAGAGAACTTTATGAAATGTATCAGACCATTCATAAAGGAACCACTATCAAGGTAACACACATGATCGGTTCCGGAAACGGTCTGCGCAAAAATCCAGTACTCTGCCAGATCATCGAAGAAATGTTTGAAGCAGAACTGACCCTGGCAGAATGTGAAGAAGAAGCTGCTACAGGGGCAGCGATAAGCAGTACATATGTAAAATGAAAACCAAATCAGGAGAATAACAAATGGAATACATAGACATCGTAGACGAACACGGAATCCCAACAGGCGAAACAATCGAGCGTTCCATCGCCCATTCAAAAGGAACCCGCCACAGAACTGCCCATATCTGGATTGTGCGAGAAATAAATGACAGATATCAGGTCCTTATGCAAAAAAGAGCCATGAATAAAGAATCATTCCCTGGAATGTTTGACACCTCATCAGCAGGCCACATTCAGGCCGGGGATGAGCCACTGGAGTCAGCACTACGTGAACTGCACGAAGAACTGGGAATTCAGGCGCAGCCTCAGGAACTGGAATTTGTCGGAAACTTCCGCATAGTATACGAAAAAGAATTTCATGGAAAAATGTTCCGTGATAATGAGATTGCTTTTGTATACATTTACAGCCAGCCTGTAGACGAAACAAAACTTATCCTGCAGAAAGAAGAACTGGAAACAGTAGAGTGGTTCGATCTCGAAGAAGCATATGCAAGCTGCAAAAACCACGACCCGAAATTCTGCGCTCCAACAGGTGGAATGGAGGTCATCATGAGAAAACTGAGAGGCGAGACGAGCCGAAGCAGGAAATAATTTTACAGAAGTTTTATAGAAGTAAGAACGCCGATGGGATTCATCCCCATCGGCGTATCTGCCTCCAATACAACGCAAATCCAATCCCACCCGCAATTGTTTCTGACAGCGGAAACGCCAGCCAGGTTTCATTCAGCCCAATCAGCGACAGCAACCAGAAAATTGGAATCAGGCAGAAAATCTGCCTTGTCAGGGAAAGCATCAGACTGGAAAATCCCTTGCCGATAGCCTGAAAAAATACCGGCATGATCAGTGAGAACACCTCGCGGAATAGTAGCGTGTGAACAGTAACGAAATCAGTACAATGTTCTTAAAGTAAATATGCAGGAATTTCTTAGCATGACACAAAGTATGGAGATGATATGCTTGCTATGTTGCAGAAGTATCTGATATTTGACCTGATGGATTATTTTGGAGATGTTCGTTTTAGAGATGAAAACAATCTGTGTAAAGAAAATTTTGAAAAAAGGTTGAAATTTATTTCTAAATTCTGTATAATGCTATCACAAATAGGGAGCTCAAATAGATGGGCTGAGAGTAGACTTGATTAGTCTTGACCTGGAACCTGATTTGGATAATGCCAACGTAGGGAAATAGGAAATACATGTCGTGAATGAATAGACTTGTGTATCGTGCTCTCTGTTTTTTATGTGAACTGGGGGCACCACTTTTCACAGAGCATTTCAGGCGCCGGACAACAGGAATAGTATGTTGTCCGGCGCCTTTTTGTATACGTTCATGGTGTTAGAAAGGAGCAGATCCATGGTAAAGATTAATGGAGAAGCAAAGGAAATTGCCGGGAAAAATCTTCTGGAGTATCTGAAAGAAAACGGCTACAATCCAGAACATCTGGTGGTAGAACGTAATTTAGAGATTATCCAGAAAGAACAGTTCGGTAGTGTGACAATCCAGGATGAAGATGTGATCGAAGTTTTACGATTTGTCGGAGGAGGCTGAAAAAGAGCCTGAAAATTTATAGAATATGACTGAAAAAGAGGAGAAAACACAATGGAAGATAAATTTGTATTAGGCGGAAAAGAATTTAAGAGTCGATTTATTCTCGGATCAGGAAAATATAACTTGAATCTGATTAAGGCAGCAGTTGAACAGGGTGGTGCAGAGATCATCACCCTTGCACTTCGACGTGCAAATACTCAGGAAAAGGATAATATCCTGGATTTCATCCCGAAAGGAGTCACACTTCTTCCAAATACATCTGGTGCGAGAAATGCCGAAGAAGCTGTCAGAATCGCAAGGCTGAGCAGAGCCATGGGATGCGGAGATTTTGTAAAAATAGAAATTATGCGTGATGCAAAATATCTTTTTCCGGATAATTATGAGACAGTCAAAGCAACAGAAATTCTGGCAAAGGAAGGATTTGTTGTTCTGCCATATATGAATCCTGATCTGAATGTGGCAAGGGATCTTCAGAATGCCGGAGCAGCAGCGGTTATGCCATTAGCGGCTCCAATTGGAAGCAACAAAGGACTGGCAACAAAAGCCATGATCCAGGTACTGATCGATGAGATTGACCTGCCGGTTATTGTAGATGCAGGAATCGGAAAGCCATCACAGGCATGTGAAGCTATGGAGATGGGGGCTGCGGCCATTATGGCAAACACAGCAATTGCCACAGCAGGAGATGTACCGGAGATGGCAGCTGCATTTAAACTGGCTATTGAAGCAGGTCGAAAAGCTTATCTTACCGGAATGGGAAGAGTACTTGCCAGAGGTGGAAGCGCATCAGACCCGCTGACTGGATTTTTACGCTAAGGGGGAAGCAGGATCATGAATGAGGAAAATCAGGTATATTTTGTAGACAGTGATAAGCTTCCGCCAGCTGCATTGGAGAGAAAGCACCGTCTGGAACAGGACCCGTCTTTTCGTACCAATCATATGGAATACATGGAGGGCATGCAGGTCATTGAATCAGATATAAAAGATAAAGTACTTCGCGCGATGGATGAGTACGATTACGATACATATACAGCTAACGATGTAGAACGTGCTCTTTCTCATGAGTCATGTTCGATTGAAGATTTTAAGGCGCTTTTATCCCCGGCTGCAGCACCCTATCTTGAGCAGATGGCGAGAAAAGCAGAAGAGATTACCAGAAATCATTTTGGAAATACCGTTTACATTTTTACTCCATTGTATATTGCAAACTATTGTCAGAACTACTGCATTTACTGCGGCTTTAATTGTTATAATAATATCCGGAGAAAGAAACTCACATTTGAAGAAATCGAACATGAAATGCAGGTCATTGCAAGGACTGGAATGGAGGAAATCCTGATATTGACTGGCGAGAGCCGTGCATATTCTGATGTAAAATATATCGGGGAAGCAGTCAAAATTGCAAAAAAATATTTCAAAAATATTGGAATTGAGATTTATCCGGTGAATGTGGATGAGTATCAGTATCTCCATGAATGCGGTGTGGATTATGTGACAGTTTTTCAGGAAACTTATCATACTGATAAATACGAAACGCTTCACCTTATGGGACATAAACGTGTCTGGCCATATCGCTTTGATTCACAGGAACGTGCGCTGATGGGAGGTATGAGAGGCGCAGGATTTTCAGCACTTCTGGGACTTGATGATTTCCGGAAAGATGCACTGTCTACTGCGCTTCATGTCTATTATATTAACCGTAAATATCCCCATGCAGAATTATCTTTAAGCTGCCCGCGTTTACGTCCGATCGTGAATAATGACAAGATCAATCCGCGTGATGTGGGAGAGAAAGAACTTTGTCAGGTGTTATGTGCATACCGTATATTCCTGCCATTTGCGGGAATTACTGTATCCAGTCGAGAGAGTGCAGATTTTCGAAATGGAATCACAAAAATCTGCGCAACCAAGGTTTCTGCAGGCGTTTCCACCGGAATTGGTGATCATGAAGAAAAATATGAAGGCAAACAGGATGCGGATGTTGGAGATGAACAGTTTGAGATCAACGATGACCGCTCTTTTAGCAAAATGTATGATGATATGGAGCAGGGTGGCTTGCAGCCAGTTCTGAATGATTATATTTATGTGTAAACAATATGAACATACCATAGCGATTACCAACCGCACATTAGTGCAGGGTGATTTTCTTAAGCAGATGCAGAAAGTGGTTCGTCTGTATCCGCATGCAGTAATTTTAAGAGAAAAAGATCTGCCGGATGAAGAGTATGAGATACTGGCAAAAAAAATTCTGGAAATGTGCAGGGAAAGCGGAGTAGGATGCTTTCTGCATTCCAGAATTTTGGTAGCGAACAGATTAGGATGTAAACAGATTCATATGTCTGTTCCGGTACTTGTGGCTATGAGTGAAGAAGAACGTATCTGGCTGAGAAGGGATTTTCAGGAGATCAGTGTTTCCTGTCACAGTATGGAAGATATGGACATTGCCGTGAAAAACGGAGCCACACAGATCATTCTTGGAACAATTTATGAAACAGAATGTAAAAAAGGATTGAAAGGAAAAGGTTTGGAATTTGTCAGAGAAATCTGCAAAGCCTGTCCGGTACCGGTGTACGCAATCGGGGGAATTAATCTGGAACGTCTGCGGCAGGTAATGGAAGCGGGTGCGGCAGGCGGGTGTATGATGTCTGGTTTTATGCAGATGTAGATTTTATTCTATCTTGGAACGAAAGATTCAGACTGTATATCATCAATGAGGATATGCGTAAAAGTATATGATAAATTTAACCGAATCAAGTAAGTACCCTGCTTCAATTTCGAATATCTGCCTGACTTAAAGTATAAAAGTCTCATGTTTAATTGTAACAGCAATAAGCATGAGACTTTTGTCATATAGCTATTATTTCCGTGCAACAAGATGTGCCCGGAATCCTTTCTGCTTTTCTATAGTCAGCACTGTAAAACCGGCTTTTTCTGCCATAGCAACAAACTCCGATGCTTTGTGTATTTTCACATCACCGTGTCCGAACAGATTAGCCAGCGGCATTTCCAGATGGTTCATCAGCCAGACTACAAAATCCGAAGAGGTATAGTCACGCAGAACCAGACGACCACCTTTTCGCAGAACACGATATGCGCTATTGAAAAAGTCCTGCGGATTAGGGTAGTGGTGGAAGCTGTTTGAACAGATGACTGTATCAAAAGATTTCTCTGCAAAAGGCAGATTCTCACTGTCCCCAACAAGAAATTCCGTGTTGGAAAGTTTCTTTGCCTGAGCGACATTGATCATCTCAGGAGTGAGGTCAAGACCAACGTAATGTTTCTCAGGATACTTTTCATGAAGCAGTTGGATCATTGGACCAGTTCCACATCCGCAGTCCAGAACATCGTGGAAAGATTCTTTCTCAAGTTCTGCCAGAATTGGCGGATAGTCATCCTTACACATTTCATAAATACCGGCATGTCCGCTGTCATAAACTTTGGCTGCCTGGGTGAATTCTTTGATAGATAGTTGTTTATATTTTTCAGGTGTCATACAATCGTCTCCTTAAAAACTGAGCAGATACAATGATCCGCATTGATACTTGTCCATAATCCGATAATTGCTATAATATATCCTTCCACTGCTTATTGTTTTTTGTAATTGAAGCAGGGGATTTACCTGCTTCGGTTAAAATAAATGGTTAGATGTCTCTAACTAACATTATCATATATTTCTGAAAAAGTCAAAAAGGAATAAAAGACAGGATGAAAAGTTGAAGTTATGGCAGAAGTTGTGATAGAATAATAGTAAGTGCAGACTAACAGGATGAGGCAGGAAAAACAATTATCAGGTAGAGGGAGGAGAAAGAATATGATAGCTCAGGTGCTTGTGGAGGGATTGATCCTCGGAATTTTATTGATGGGAATTTGCGCGTTCGGAATTCGAAACGGTGCAGTTGGAATGGTGCATCTCTATCATCAGAATGTGAAAGACCGTTGCGTAGAGCTGGGACTGACAACCCATGAAAAAATCAACAAAAACAGCAAGACTTTTAAAATAGTATGCATTCCAGGATATCTGTTATACATACTTGTGTGCGTTTATGGCATAAATGGTGCAAGAGATTTCTGGTCTGGTTTCTGGCAGATGTTTGTGATCTTATCTGTAATGAATCTGATGGATCGTTTTCTGGTTGATGACTATTGGGTAGGCCATACAAAAGCATGGACCATTCCGGGAACAGAAGACCTCAGACCCTATATCAGCAGCGAAGATAAACGCAGGAAATGGATTGGGGGAACAGTTGGCATGGCTGTAATCTCGGCGGTGCTGGCAGGCATTGCGGCACTTGTGATGTAATAGGATACCTTTAAAGCAGATAGAGGCATTCTTTCACAAGGAAGGCATAGATAAGTAATATTTTATTTATAATTTGAGGGGAAAAAACAGAACTATGGAGTCGAAGAGGTGCTGATTCCATAATCGAAAAATAGATAATACCCCATTATATCGAAACTTTATCAAAAAATCTGAAAACTATTCTTCATCTACCCACACCGGCATGGGAAGATTATTTTCCAGCGCATGTTTAATTGCAGAGTAGTGTTCTACTTTGTGATGGACATGCGCTGAATCTTTCTGAAGCTGAACCAGTTTTTCTTTTACAATTTCTTCCTGATCTTTCAGAAGAGAGATAATTTCATCAATGTGAGCTGCCTCATCTGTTTCATATAAAAAAATTTGCGAAGCTGAGAGATGGTCATACCAGTGCGTTTGAAATAATCAGTACCGTATATGCGGAAATGTGTAATTTTCAGTTAGTATATAAAATTGTTGGTTAAGTCATTTTCAATGTTTAAAGCACTGTAAAAATAAAGAACAACAAGAGAAGCAAAATGTTTCTCCTGCTGTTCTTTGTTTTTTGAGGCAAAAAGGTACAATAACATAGAATTTGTGATAAAATAGATAAAAAACAGGGTAAAAAGAACGACGGATGGAGGTATATAGGTATGGATATTTTCGAATTTATAGAAGTTGCAAAAAAGCTAAATGTTCTTGGAATTAAGGTTACTCAGGATGGAGAACTTATTGCAGAATGGCATAGTGAGCCGGAGTGCAGGAGAAATATTTATTCTGCAACGAAGAGCTTTACTTCATGTGCAGTAGGGTTTGCGGTTCAGGAGGGGCTGATCAGTCTTGAGGAAAAACTTACAGATGTCTTTTCAGAAGATTTACCGGATTTTATTGATGATAATCTGAAAGCAGCAACGGTTCGTGATCTTCTGACTATGTGTCTGGGGCAGGAACAGGGAAGTCTTATGGGAGAGCAGCGTCCTTTGTATAAAGAGGATGACTGGGTAAAAATGTCCTTATCGATTCCATTTAAATATAAACCGGGGACGCATTTTGTGTATAACAATGTTGGTCCATATCTTGCGGGTATTCTTGTGCAGAGACGTTCCGGATGTGACCTTGTCTCATATCTTACACCAAGACTTTTTTCTCATCTTGAGATCAAACGTCCTACCTGGGAAACAGACCCGTTAGGAAACAGTTTTGGCGCAGGTGGATTATTTCTTACACTTTCTGAATTACACAAGTTTGGACTTTTCTATCTTAATAAAGGAAAATGGAATGGCAGACAGATACTGTCTGAAAAATGGATAGAGGAAAGTACGAAAGCAGCGGATGTAAAACATTACGGCTATCTTTTCTGGCGGGGTGAGTACAATTCTTTCCGCGCAGATGGCAAATATTGCCAGATATCAATGATTCTCCCGGAAAAAAATGCAGTCATTTCATTTGTCGCAGAATGTCGCGCAGGAAAAGAACTTATGCGGGCTGTTTATGATCTTATTTGTGCGAAGCTGTAAAAAATGAAACATTATTAGATGAGACTGCAGAGAGAGTCTGAAAATACAAAGAAAAATTTTGATAAGTAGGAATGGTTAGAAAAAATGGCAAAATTATATTTCAGATACGGAGCAATGGGCAGTTCGAAATCTGCTAATATTTTGATGGTTCGATATAATTATGAAGAGCGTGGTCAGTATGCGGTATTGTTAAAACCGAGGACTGACAACCGGGATGGGGAACATGAAATTCAGTCCCGGATTGGGTTGTCAGCTCCGGCTGAATATGTGGATGAGTTCTTAAAAGAAATTGCTGAATTCTGGGATGATGAAATTTCGGAATATACGTATCATGGAAAAAGGGTAGATGCGATTCTGGTAGATGAAGCACAGTTTCTTTCACCGGAAGAAGTAGACACCTTATCTGATATCGTGGATTTCTATAATATTCCGGTTCTTTGTTATGGGCTTCGTACAGATTTCCTGAATCATTTATTTCCTGGTTCCAGGCGGCTTATGGAAATCGCAGATGTCATAGAAGAAGTTCCGACCGTCTGCTGGTGTGGAAAGCGGGCACAGTGCAATACCAGATATGCCAACGGAAAAATCGTCCGGGAAGGCGCACAGATTATGCTTGGCTCGAATGAGAGTTATGTGGCACTTTGCAGAAAGCACTATAAAGAGGGAAGATTGTGGAAAGATCCTAAGGGGGACGCTTAAGTTGCGTCCCTTCTGGATATCCTTGTTTTTTATGGAAATTTGTTTCAAGATGGTAAAATAACTGGATATGTTGAGCGTAAATTGGAAGAGCTGAAAGCCAGCAGTGGAGGTTATAAAAACACTATATGAAAAAGCCATTTTTTGAAAATGAAAAAGATGGTTTTTATGGCACCTATTATGAGAATTCCAAAGGTGCAGACTGCGCTGTTCTTGGATTGTTTGGGGATGATCCTAATGATTATATGGCAAAGTGTGGGGCAAAGTGGCTGCATAAAAATGGGGTAAATGTTCTTTGCACGTCTCCGGGGAAAAAGAATTACAGTCATGTGAATTATCCGCTGAAACGAATTGAGACAGCCATCAAATGGCTGCAGAGCCATGGAAACCGTAAGATCGGAATTATGGGAATCAGCACAACGGGTATGGATGCGTTGGTAGCTGCGTCGTATTTTCCAGATATTACGCTGACGGTTAGTTTTACTGGCAGTGATTTTGTATGGCAGGGTTTTGAACAGGGGAGAAAAGATGGTTGTAAAGAATGGCCGGTTCCAAACGCTTCGACTCTTTCCTGGAAGGGAGAGCCGCTTGCCTATATGCCATTTGTATATGAACATCCGGAATATTGGAAAAAAATAGAGGAAGAAACCAAAGGTTCAGGCGATATTGAACGCTCCACCTGTCTGTTCATTGATTCAGAAAAGGCAAGAGAACACACGGAAGAAGAAATGATAAAGGTAGAGAATATAAAGGGAAAGTTAATCCTTGTAGGTGCAGATGATGATTCCTTCTGGGAAGCCGGAAAATATATCTGCCGTATGGAGCAGCGATTAAAAGAACGCCCTCATACCTGTGAATATGAAACCCTGATCTATGAGCACGGCACCCATTTCGTATTACCGGAATCCATGCTACGTATCGCATTGCCTATAGGCGTTAAATTTGTCCTGAAGTTCGTTTTCAGAGCTGCAAAAGAATATCCGGATGAATGTGAAGCAGCAAGAAAAGATATCGATAAAAAAGTTTCAGCGGCATTAAAAAAATGGATACAATAAAAATAGAAAATTTTAAGGGTGTTTGTTGGCAGGATATTATGGATACAGAATATTATTGTTATGGAGAAAAAAGCAATGGTGACTATATATGAGTATGGAAATCCAGCTGCGGATATTGTTTTGATCCAGTTGACTGGTGACCATGAATTATCTGTTCTTGAGAATGAAGTTGAGGAAATCAGAAAACGGACTTCAATAGGTTTCAGGTTCATTGCTGCGAAAGTTGATGACTGGAACCATGAGCTGTCCCCATGGAAAGCACCGGCGGTGTTTAGAAATGAAGATTTTGGAGATGGTGCTGCCAGGACACTGGAGCAGATTCTGTCACTATGCATAGATAAAAGCAAGACATATTATATCGGCGGATATTCCCTTTCAGGTTTATTTTCAATATGGGCAGCATATCAAACAGATATATTCTCTGGCGTTGCAGCTGCTTCACCGTCTGTCTGGTTTCCAGGATTTATTGACTATATGAAGGAACATGAGATGAAAAGTGAGACCGTTTATCTGAGTCTTGGCGACAGAGAAGAAAAAACGAGAAACCCTGTAATGGCGCAGGTTGGAAACTGCATCCGGACAGGATATGAGTGGCTTGCGGAATGTGGGATAAACTGTACTCTGGAATGGAATCAGGGGAATCACTTCAAAGAACCGGACATACGAACTGCTAAAGCATTTGCCTGGGTAATGAGAGAATGAATGTAGTCTGGCAACTGCTATTGAGGACGGAGTGAACAGTAACTGGCAGCTAAGAAATGAGTTAAAAATAATATGCATGATCTATCATTAAGAAGACAGAGAAAGTATAATTGATGATAGAAAAAGAAAGAAGGAATACAGATATGTGGCTGTTATTTGCATTTGGTTCTGCTCTATTTGCAGGATTGACTGCTATATTGGCAAAATGCGGAATCAGAAACACAGATTCTAATGTTGCAACAGCATTAAGAACTGGCGTAGTATTAATTTTTTCATGGCTCATGGTATTTGTGGTTGGAGCACAAAGCGGAATCAGAGATATTTCAGCAAAAGTTCTGATCTTTCTGATTTTGTCAGGACTGTCAACGGGTATATCCTGGTTATGCTATTTCAAAGCACTGCAGATTGGAGATATAAATAAAGTAACTCCAATTGATAAATCGAGTACAGTGATAACGATGCTATTGGCGTTTATTTTTCTGAGGGAAGGAACAACATGGCTAAAATTTGTTTCAATGATTCTTATTGGTATTGGTACCTGCCTGATGATTCAGAAAAAGGAAACAGAAGAAAAAGCAGAAGATAAGAAGTGGCTGCTTTATGCAATTGGCTCTGCTGTTTTTGCCAGTCTTACATCAATCCTGGGGAAGATTGGAATTCAGGATGTCAATTCCAATCTTGGAACTGCAATTCGAACCGCTGTTGTATTGGTAATGGCATGGATTGTGGTATTTGTAACCGGAAAACAGGATACGGTCAAGAACATTGACAGAAAAAGCTGGCTATTCATTATTCTGTCCGGATTTGCGACAGGTGGCTCCTGGTTATGCTATTATAGAGCACTTCAGACAGGTCCGGCAAGTGTCGTGGTTCCAATCGATAAACTTAGTATTCTTGTAACAATTGCGTTCTCATATATTGTATTCCATGAAAAACTGTCATTGAAATCAGGAACAGGATTGCTGCTTATTGTTGCTGGGACATTAGCTTTGTTGATATAAAGTATCTTTTGTAAGGCGTATTCATCGATAATTGGTTTGACACTTAAAGTGTCTGGAAGCATGTGACTTTGGTCATGTAAGGATAAAAGTTTTTAATTATTGAGTAAGAGCTGGATTTTTGGAAAAAGGGTGGTATAATGCTGTTAATGACAACTAACTGTTCACAAAAATGCTGGCAGTTGTTATCGAAAGCATAGGTTATGCTGTTTATTATATAGATTCAGGAGGATTCAGAAAATGGCAGTACATTCAATTGACGCAGAAGACGATCAGTTTGCATATCGTTATGACACGCAGTTATTAATCGAAAGAAGAGATCAGGATCTGGATTAGGATGAAATTTCAGACTATATTACAGAACATTTCGAGGGAAACAGCCTCATTGCAGCAGGAGATGAAGACTTGGTGAAAATCCATTTCCACACAAATGAACCGTGGAAGATTCTGGAATATTGCAATTCCATTGGTGAGATCTTTGACATTGTAGTTGAAGATATGATCCGTCAGGCAAATGGACAGCAGGGATGATTGCGCAAGAATAAGAAAAGATAGGGAAAGGGATTTCTGACAGAATTGTTGGAAATCCCTTGTTGTGTTAATACGAAGAGATCTTATAAGATTTTTTACTGAAAACTTTTCTGTAGCTTGAGATGAAAAATAATGGTAAAATAGGAACGATTTATCAGAAAAGAATTGACTGGGAGATCTGAAATAAACGTATATAAATACTGGGGAGATAAGGAATATGGATAAAATTAAGATAGCGTTTTTCGATATCGACGGAACTCTGATCGATATGGAGCGAAAAGAAATTTCCGAAAAAATGCTGGAAACTTTAAAGGAGTTGCAGAAAAACGGCATTAAAATCTGCATTGCAACAGGTCGTGCGCCAATGGCGATACCGAAATTTGAGGGTGTTGAATTTGATGCATTTCTTGCATACAACGGTTCCTACTGCTATGACAAAGACGGCATGATCCTGGATCATTATATACCGTTAGAAGACGTACAGCGCCTGATTCAAAATGCCACAAAAATGCACAGACCACTTGCACTTTCTACAAAAGATAAAATAGAGGCAAATGGAAAAGATAAAGATCTGGTAGATTATTTTGCAATAGGAAAGCAGGTAGTAATAGTTTCGGATGATTTTGAAGCATTTTCCAGAGAAAAAGTGTATCAGATCATGATGGGATGCTATAAAGAGCAGTACGCGCAGGCACTGGATGGTGTAAAAGGTGCAGAAATCACAGCTTGGTGGGATCGCGCTGTTGATATTATTCCGGCAGGTGGCAGCAAGGGAGTTGCTGTAGAGAAAGTGCTGGAGCACTATCACATTGACCGTTCAGAAGCAGTAGCATTTGGAGATGGAAATAACGATCTGGAAATGCTGAAAGCAGTTGACCATGGCATTGCAATGGGAAATGGTTCCGATGAACTGAAGGAAATCGCAGAGGAAGTCTGCGGACATGTAGCAGATGATGGCATTTATTATTATTGCAAAGAACATGAACTGATATAAAGAGTAAGTTACCTGCCTCAATTACGAATATTTACATGGTATAAAGGTTAAAAATATAACAATCTATATAAGGCAAATAGTACTAAAGTAATAGACATATAATAGAAAAATAGTAAATATATGATAATAATATAGAAAAAACGATAAAAAATATCAAAAATAAAAATAATTCAAAAAAATATTGCGTTATAAAATTAACAATGATATAATGCAAGCGAACAGAAGAGGTGAGTGCCTTCTGCGGTAACATGTAAGCAGACATAATTTTTTTAAAGGAGATAACAGCAATGGCAAGATTTACATTACCAAGAGACATTTATCATGGAAAAGGATGTCTTGAAGAATTAAAGAACTTAAAAGGAAAGAAAGCAGTTCTTGTTGTAGGTGGCGGTTCAATGAAACGTCAGGGATTCCTGGACAAGGCAGTTAATTATTTAAAAGAAGGCGGGATGGAAGTTCAGCTGATCGAAGGTGTTGAACCTGACCCGTCAGTAGAGACTGTTATGAAAGGTGCAAAAGTAATGCAGGAATTCCAGCCAGATTGGATCGTAGCAATGGGCGGTGGCTCCCCGATCGATGCAGCGAAAGCAATGTGGGCATTCTATGAATATCCGAATATAAAATTTGAAGACCTTATCACACCATTTGGTTTCCCTGAATTAAGGCAGAAAGCAAAATTTGCAGCAATTCCATCTACATCAGGAACAGCTACAGAAGTTACTGCTTTTTCCGTAATCACAGACTATCATACAGGGATTAAATATCCTTTGGCAGATTTTAACATCACACCGGATGTAGCAATTGTTGATCCGGAACTGGTTGAGGGACTTCCTGTAAAACAGGTAGCATATACAGGTATGGATGCATTAACACATGCAATTGAAGCATATGTTTCTACACTCCACTGTCCATATACAGACCCGCTTGCACTGCAGGCAATCGAGATGGTTCTGGCATATCTGCCGGCATCTTATAATAAGAATATGGAAGCGCGTGAGCAGATGCACTATGCACAGTGTCTGGCAGGAATGGCATTCTCCAATGCTCTGCTTGGTATCGTTCATTCTATGGCTCATAAGACAGGTGCAGCATTCTCTACAGGACATATCCCGCACGGATGCGCAAACGCAATTTATCTTCCATATGTAATTAAATACAATGCAAAAGATCCTGTAGCAGCAGAACGTTATGCTGAGATTGCAAGGAGAATGGGACTGGAAGGAACATGCCAGCAGGCGCTGATTAATAGTCTCTGCGAGAAGATTGACGAGTTTAACGTAAGACTGAACATTCCAAAGACATTAAAGGACTTCGGAATCCAGGAAGCAGAATTCAAAGAAAAAGTTGCAAAGATCGCAGAGCTTGCAGTTGGTGATGCATGTACAGGCTCCAACCCAAGAGCAATCGATCCTGCAAATATGGAGAAACTTCTTACATGTACATATTATGGTACAGAGGTTGATTTCTGATTATAAAAAAGATTCTTAAATAAAAAAGAGGCACACTGGCAGATGAGACATATCGCCGGTGTGCCTCTTTTGGCATATATGGGAACTTCTTGACGAAACATGATTTATCCAATATACTTAAAAACAAGTTAGACAAGACAAACAGAACAAGGAGAATCCACATGCCGGGAATGAAAAAGCAAGTTCTTTCTAATGCAATAGACGTATTATTAAATCAGGGAAATCTGCCGGAGAAACTGGATGGTACCAGGTTATATGGCGAAGCATTAGAGGGAGATGATGCTTTAAAGGCAGATTGCAGAGTATACCAGCTATCTAATGAGACCGGGAGCGGACAGATTACAGTATATCAGGTATTTAATGGCATTGAACTGTACTATAATGACATGCATATGGCATACTGCAATCAGAATCAGGTGACGGTTAAGAATATGATCGAGATTAACCACTGCTACATTGGAAGATATATTCTTTTATGCAAAATCACGAACTTGCTCATTTATAACTTAGAGTACTGATCTAACTATAAGGGATACATATTACAGGTGATTTTGTGGCATTTTTTATAGCAATTCCTGAAAAATCATATCTGCAGGAATGTATTTTATAGATTAATGAAGCGATTCATGGTAAGATAGAAACACATGAAATGAATGGAGGCGCGAATGAATGGGCAGCTATTTGAATCCAGGAAGCGATCTTTTTGAGATGGCATTGAGATCACAGATATTTGTTGACAAGAGCGGATTGATAGAAAAGACAAATCATTGTGTAAGGACACTTCAAAGATATATGTGTGTAAGCAGACCAAGAAGATTCGGCAAATCTATGGGTGTTGATATGCTGGCAGCTTATTACGACAGAAGTGTTGATACAAAGAAGCTGTTTGAAGGTTTAAAAATCAAAAGTACCGAAGATTATGAAAAACATTTGAACCAGTATGATGTTTTAAAAATCAATATGCAGGAATTTCTAAGTGCAACCAGCGATATTGAGCAAATGCTGAAAATGCTGAATGAATATTTGATTTTTGATTTAAAAGAACAATATTCACAGATTCGATTTCGCGATGAAAAAAATCTGGTTCAGGTGATGAAAGATGTTTATAATTACACAAAACATCCTTTTGTAATTTTGATCGATGAATGGGACTGTCTGTTTCGCGAATACCAGCAAGATCAGGAAGCACAGAAAAAATATCTGGATTTTTTGAGATTCTGGTTAAAAGATAAAGAATATGTTGCTCTGGCATACATGACAGGTATTCTTCCAATCAAGAAGTATGGCTCGCATTCCGCACTTAATATGTTTACAGAGTATTCAATGACAGATTCCGGAAATCTTGCAGAGTACTTCGGATTTACAGAAGCAGAAGTACAGAAATTATGTGAAAAATATGAAATGAGTTTTGAAGAAGCGCGTGCGTGGTACAATGGGTATCATTTGATTTCACATGATGGTGGGGTAAGAAAAGTTTATTCCATGTATAGTCCCAAATCTGTAGTAGAGGCCATGCAGAAGAGAAAATTTGGAACCTACTGGAATCAGACAGAGACTTATGAGGCACTGAAAATCTATATTCAGATGAATATGGATGGATTAAAAGACGCAATTATTCAGATGATTGCGGGAAACAGTATAAGGATCAATACCGGAACATTTAGCAACGACATGACGACCTTTGTAACAAAAGATGATGTGCTTACTTTGCTGGTTCATCTGGGGTATCTAACCTACGATAATGAGAAAGAAACTGTAGAAATTCCGAACAGAGAAGTATCACAGGAATATATAAATGCGATCAGTACAATGAACTGGACGGAAGTGATTCATTCTGTTCAGATGTCCAGAGAATTACTGGAAGCGTTCTGGAAAATGGATGCCGAAAAAGTGGCAAAAGGAATAGAACAGGCACATAAAGAGATTTCCATATTAACGTATAACGATGAAAATTTATTAAGCTGTACAATTAATCTGGCATTCTATTTTGCAAGAGAATATTATACGATAATCAGAGAATTGCCAAGTGGTAAGGGATTCGCTGATATTTGTTTCATACCAAGAAAAATTCATATGGATAAACCAGCTATTATTATTGAACTGAAATGGGATAAAAGTGCAGAGGGAGCGATTGGGCAGATTAAGGATAAACAGTATATTGAAGCACTGAAAGATTATCATGGCAATTTGCTTCTGGCAGGAATTGATTATGATAAAAAGACAAAACTGCATAGTTGTATTATTGAAAAATTGGATATGTGATATTAGAGGGAGTATTGTACCAGGTAATTCGTGTACAGCTCCCTTTTATAGTAAAAAATTGTTTTAAAATTGTACTTGATTAAATTAAAAATTTTGAGATAATAAAAGGAAAACAAAAAAACCATCCGAAAAGTTAGTTGCGGAGACTGGCTTTTGCAGGTGGAAGAGGGACATTTTATGGATTTGAAACAATTGCAATATTTCGTGGCATGTGCGCAGACTGGATCTTTCAGTGATGCGGCGAAAATTCTGTATTCTACACAGCCGAGTGTGAGCAAGGTGATAAAATCTCTGGAAGATACTCTGGGTATGCAGCTTTTTGAGAGACTTCCGAGAGGAATCCGCCTGACTGTTCAGGGACAGAAAGTTTACCATTACGCATGCAGGATTACAAATGAAATAGACGTACTTGAAAATATGGCGTCCAGAGGAATGGCGAAGTGGATCAGAATCTCCATGAATCCAAGTTCTTGGTTTGCAAATCAGTTCGTGGATTTCTATAATGAGACATACGAGAAGAATTACCATTTCCAGCTGACAACAGCGGGTGTCAGAAGTGTGATGGAAAGGGTACGGGATTACATGGATGATATAGGATTTGTGTATATTCTGAGTCAGCATCAGGAAAATTTTCTTCATGAACTGGCGAAGAATAAGATGGAATTTATACCGATGTATAAGACAGATGTAATCTTTTATCCGGGACGACAGACAGAATTCTATGATTCAGGAAAAGAAAAAGTTCAGCTAGATGAACTGGAGGGAAGTCGGTTTATCCAGAATTATCAAGATGAATTTTTTGACATTGGCTCCGTGCAGGAGAATGCTTTTCAGTGGAGAGATCTGGATATTTCTGTACTGACAAACAGTGATTATATTATGAAAAAAATGCTGAAAAACAGCAAAGTTTCCAATGTAAGTGGAAGCTATCTTTCGGAAAACAAAACAGGAACCACCCCGGGAATACCGCTGAAATTGGGGGATAATAAAGTCATTTTCGGTTATATTCTTCATAAAGGCGAGAAAACAGATGACAGTATAAATGAATTCCTGCAATTTTTGAATGGAAGACTTCCTGGACACTAGTACATCGTTTTCGAAATAACTATACCACTCACT
>UMKZ01030202.1_pt1 | contig 27926 bp, 23 predicted proteins | sample 1966441 | NCBI WGS metagenome assembly UMKZ01 (sample SAMEA4836189, study PRJEB28245) | human gut metagenome | biome: gut microbiome; material: fecal sample | place: Denmark | collected 2008
CAGTTCAACGGTGGTGCCGAAGCTGGCAAGCAGGCATTCGACGGCGGCGACGTCTTCAGCGGTTACCAAGCTGTTGGGGCAGTAGGCGGTAACGCCTGCCAGCACGTGTGCGGGCGTGTTCGGCGCGGTGCGTACGATGCGGACGGGCGTGCCGAACTGCTCTTCCAGCCAGGCAATAGTCTTGCCAGGTGCGATGGTGACGACGGTCTGTTCAGGGCGCATTGCTCCACGGATTTCGGCAATAACGGCCTCGTACTGGTAGGGTTTTACGGAAAGGAACAGGATGTCGGCGTTTTCGGCGACGGTGATGTTGTTAGTGCCAGCGTTAATGCCGAATTCTTCGGCTACGGCAGCGGCGTGCTCCGGCGTGACATTGGAGCCATAGATTTCACCGGGCGCAACAGCACCGCTAGCGACAATTCCCTTGATCATGGCTTTGGCCATATTTCCGCATCCGATGAATCCAAGTTTCATAAGAACCTCCTTGTTGGCGGCGGGCTTCAATAACGCGTTGAAGCGAATAATGTTGCGCTCTGCTGGCGCCGTTTTATGAACGCGTTCTGCATTAGTCCGATTCTATGCGAAGTGCCTGAGGAAAGCATCTCGGTTGCGAGGAATTAATTAAGTGTTGAAGCTTTGCTGTGAAGTTCGTGGTGCGATGGGCGGGGTGGCGAATGTCCGTGCGTGTCGTTGAACGCTTGGGTTGGCGGAGGCGTGGAGCGCCCACCGCGATTTGTGCCGACCTTGGACGTATGACGCCGGTGGATGCTCGGCGCGATTGCGGCTCGTGAGGGCGCGGCAGCCAAGGACGTCCGGCGTAATTCGCGGCAGTCGAGGACGCGCGGGCCCGCGGACTGCTTGACGTGATTCGCAGCAGCTGAAATATGCCCTGTGGTTGCTTCTTGTTTGAACGGTATACTTTTACCTAATTGATTTGAGAGGGGCAGGGAATGGCTAAGAAGAATAACGCGAAGAGCGCCGGTGGCGGAAACGCTGCCACGAAGACCGAGAAAAAGGGCAAGAACCAGATTTCTCAGCAACAGGCGCGTGCGAATGCAGCGCGTGCGAGCGCGAAGATCAGCCCTGCACCTGAAGGGCCTGCGCCTGCTATTTCGGTGCTGGTGCCCATCTGCAATTCCGAGCAGTATCTGGAGCAGGCGCTTGATTCGCTGATTGCTCAGACGTTTACCGACTTCGAAGCGCTGTGTATCAACGATGGTAGTACCGATGGTTCTCTGGATATCATCAAGCGCTACATGGAAAAAGACCAGCGTTTTCGCCTGATTGATAAGGATAATTCCGGTTACGGCGCGTCAATGAACTTGGGCATCGACACCGCGCGTGGCGAGTACATTGGCATTTTGGAGCCCGACGATTTCTTCGAACCGAATGCGCTGGAGCTGCTGTACGGCCTGGTGAAGGGCGCAAGCGCCGATGCTCCTGTCGATGTGGCCAAGGCTAACTATTGGTTCTACTGGAGCACGCCCAAGGAGCGCAACCAGCTTATAAGTGTGTGCAAGCCCCCGATGACGGATGCCCCCTTCAATCCGCGCGATGTTCGCGAGGTGTTCTACTGCATCCCTTCCATTTGGTCGGCGCTGTATCGTCGCAAAATGCTCGTCGAAAAGGGCGTGCGTTTCCTTGAAACGGCGGGCGCAAGCTTCCAGGACCTGGGCTTCCAGTTCAAGGTATGGGTATCTGCGCAGAAGGTTGTCATGTCTGAAGAGGCCATTCTGCATTACCGCCAAGACAATGAGGCTTCGTCTGTAAACGACGCGCAAAAAGTGATGTGCGTGTGCAAAGAATTCGATATGGCCGAGCGCTTCATCAAGAACGATCCTGATTGCGAAGATTTGCGAAAAGTCCTGTTCAGGCTGCGTTATGACAGCTATATGTGGAACTTTGCGCGCTTGGCGCCGGAGCAGCGTCGTGAATTTGTGGTCAAGATGCATGAGGATTTGCGTGCCGGGTTCAGGGGCGGCGCGTATGATCGCTCTCTGTTCAGCGACTATCAGAACGCGAACCTGCGCTATTTGATGGAGCACCCAAAACGCTTCGAGCAGTTCTTCCCCAACAATCCCACGCCGCTGCGCAAGGGCTTGTACTATCTGCTGGTGGCAGGCCCCAAAGCCGCGCTGAAAGCCGCAGGGAAATAGGAGCAGTTTATTGGTCTAGGGCTGGAAGTCTCTTCCAGCCCTATTTCTGTTCTTGCATGGTTGCAAACTGACAGTTCTAGAAACGCTAATTTGTGATTCATGGTGGCATTTTGTACAAATTGCCCTTTAATTGGCAATCAAAATTACGAATTAGCACTCAATTTGTACGAAATACCAAATTATTAGTACGAATTATTTATTAGTTTGTACAAATTACTAATTACTTTGTACAAACTAATTGCGTAAAGTGCCATTTAGTACAAAATAAATGAAATCGCATCAATCCTAGGGAATAGTTCGGCTTATTGGAGGTCTTCATGCTAAAGGAAGAGCTTGTTGATTTGGTCCGTGAGACCCAGCGGCTGAAAGCGGAGCAGCAAACAGTTGAGGTGAAGGCCGCAAGCAGGGGGTGTCCGAAAAAACTATACGATACGCTTTCTTCTTTTTCTAACCAGGATGAGGGCGGGGTAATTCTATTTGGCGTTGATGAATCGAAAGATTTTGACGTAGTTGGCGTATACGATGCTCAGGATCTCCAGAAACACGTTTCTGAACAGTGTTTGCAAATGAAGCCTGAGGTTCAGGCCCTGTTCACGATGGCTGATGTTGATGGCTGCGTGGTCGTTTCTGCCGAAATACCAGGAATGGACGTTTCTGAGCGTCCTTGCTTCTATGAGGGAAAAGGACGCTTAAGGGGATCGTACAAAAGGGTTGGCGAAATGGATGAGCCAATGACCGAGTATGAGATATATAGCTTTGAGGCTTTCCGAAAAAAATACCAAGATGACATCCGGACAATTGATGGATGCGGCTTCGACACGTTGGATCCATCGGATTTGGCCAATTACCTGCTGAGGCTAAAGGCGAACAAGCCCCATCTGGCCACTTTGCGTGATGAGCAGATATATCCCCTAATGAGCATTCTTAAAGATGGCAAGGTGACGTTGGCAGCTGAGTGGTTATTTGGGTATTATCCGCAGGCATTTGCTCCCCAGTTGTGCATTACGGCAGTAAAAGTTTTTGGGGAAGAGAAAGGCGCATTGGATTCCGAAGGGAACAGGTTCGAGGACAACAAGCGCATCGAGGGGACCATTCCCGAGATGCTGGACGAATCCTTGGCCTTTTTAAGGCGTAACCTGTCTCTTTCGACGAAGATAGACAAGCAGACGGGAAAAAGGTTTGACAAGTTTGACCTTCCCATTGATGCTGTTCGCGAGGTTGTTCTGAATGCCCTGGTTCATCGTGACTACAGCATCCATACCGAGGGGATGCCCATTCAGGTTGAGTTGTATTCCGATCGTCTTGAAGTTTCGAGCCCGGGTGGGCTGTACGGCAGGCTGACGGTTGACAAGCTGGGAAAAGTGCAGCCCGATACCAGGAATCCCGTGTTGGCTACGGCTATGGAAGTGCTTGGGTTGACGGAAAACCGCTATTCGGGAATCCCGACAGTCCGTCGAGCTATGAAGCAGGAGGGGAAACCCGAACCCGAATTTATCGATACCGGTTCGGAATTCCGCGTCGTGCTGCGTATGCGCGCAGCTGAAATAGTTCCAGACGAGGGACTTCGTAGCGCAAAGAGCGATGTTTATACGGGAACCGCGAAAGAACAACAGGTGCTGAATTACTGTTCTGAGCCGAAGTCGCGTCGCGAGATAGCGGAAATGCTCAACGTAGAGGAATACTACGCTGCGAGAAGATATATCAATCCGCTTGTTGGAGCAGGCGTGTTAGCGATGACCTTGCCGGACAAGCCGAGGAGCAAAGACCAGAAATATATAAGGGTGTAGCTTGCGCAAGCCCCTGAGAGCATTCATTCAAAAGCGAATTTGTGAAGTTGCTAGATTGCTCGTGAAAAGCTGGGAAAATGGGACCTGTCCCTATATTCCCAGTGCGACAATGTCGCCAAACTGTCGCGACAGTGTCGCATGGGTGTCGTTTAGGGGCGATATTGCGTCGCGGTGCTGTCGCTTGTCGCGCACGGTAGCGCCCTTAATTGACCAAAATAGGACAAAGAATTTTGGTCAATCGCTCGTTTTCGCCCGAATAGACCAAAAAATAGGCTGATTTTTTGGTCTATTCGTAAGATATGCGACAATAGAACAAAAAATTACCGACATTTTTGTCTATTCGGGGTGGTGTCGCATGTCGTCAAAATATCGGGACCTAAGAACCCTATTTCATATCTCAGAAAATGACGCCAGGCTCGTGTACGAGCAGCGCTTTAATTCCAAGGACGCCGTGCGTCTCAACTTTCAGATAAGCGGGAATCAGGCATTCTACGTAATGGACTCTGCGATTTACGAGCTGATTATCAAGGCGATGCAGCTTGATAGAGACATCGACCGCGCCATGGGGATGTTGCCGCAGAGGGCCATTGAGCAATACATGGACAGATGTCTTATTGACGAAATCGTGCTTACTAACGGAATCGAAGGAGTTCACTCGACGCGCAGGGAAATCGACGATGCCCTTGAAATGCTCGCCGAAAAGGACAAGACAGGCAGGTTTTTAGGCATTGTTGAAAAATATCATGCGCTAAGAGTGCGCAAAACGATTCCTATCGCTACTTGCGCTGATGTGCGTGCTTTGTATGACGAGCTGGTTCTCGATGAAGTAAGAGCCGATGATCCGTCTCATGTGCCTGATGGTCAGTTCTTCCGCAAAGGGCCAGCAAGCGTTCTGGATGCCTCGCATAAGCCGATACACCAGGGCGTTGAACCCGAATCAAAGATCATTGAACTGATGAATCAGGCATTGACGGTCCTTGCTGATGAGGCCATCCCCGCGCTTGTGCGGGTGTCGGTGTTCCATTTTCTGTTCGCTTATATTCATCCATTTTACGATGGCAATGGGCGAACCAACAGGTTCATCAGCAGCTATGTTCTTTCTCACAGCTTTAGCCCTATAGTTGGATATCGCCTTTCGTATTCCGTGAAAGAGCGTATCGAAAAATATTACAAGGGGTTTTCGATTTGCGAGCACCCGCTGAATAAGGGAGATATAACGCCTTTTGTGGTTTCCTTTTCGGAGCTGGTGGTTGATGCGATGGAAAGCATGCTGGATTCGCTGCAGGCAAAGCAGAGCGATTTGGCTGATGCGGTTGGAGCGGTAAATCGCGCAATCGCTACCAAGGAAGAGGATGCTGGCCTTTGGCGAGTTGCGTTCATTCTTGCTCAGGCGGAGCTGTTTTCGGAAAACGGCGCAACTACTGAAGAGCTGTGTGCGGCAGCCGAGATGTCTGAGCCCACAATGGCCAAAAAGCGCAAGCTAATTAAAGAGCTAGGGTTTTTGCGAGAGACGCGCAAGGGCAGGCAAAGGTTCTACTCGTTGAATTTGCAGAAGATGGGGTAGGGTCCTGTTAATGACGAATTATGAGAACTGCGGAGAGGTAAAAGTGGAAAAAGTGAAGTTCGGGATCGAAAGCGAAAAGTCCGATCCGGAAATCGTCGGATTGATAAAAAGGTTAGAAGAGGTAGAGGGGAAAGTTGAAGCTAGTGAAGCGCATCTAGACGATATTAAAAGGGAGTATGTGACAATTCTCGGAATATTTGCGGCAATTGTAATGGCGATTACTGCAGGGATGGCTTTTTCGAGTTCGGCATTTCAGAACATCGGGCAGGCTTCGCCGGTAAAAATTGGAGCAATTCTTATTCCCCTTGCATGGTTTCTTTGGAATCTCATAGGTCTGCTGATCTTCTTCTTGCGTGAGGTGGTTGAAGCAAGAAGATGGGTTGTTCCGGTAATCATGGGTGTCGTAAACCTACTTCTAATTGTCGGTTTCGCGCTGCTTATCCTCTTTTACGGAGATAAGCTATATTAAAACCTCCTTGAAGACTCCTGAAGGGTGGGGCTGGAGAGCAGCGTTTGTTAAAAGGCCCGGCATCTATGTGCCTGAACTGCCTCCCATTTCTTGGACACGAGAAATGGGAGGTTCTCTTATGCGCATGGATCTCAAGGTGAAGCACGATATCGAGATAAGGAGGCTGGCGGCTGAGCTCTTCGCGGATGGCTTAGGGCGCGCGGCGGCCTCAAAAGGCTGTCCGTTCCGGAAGCGGCTGTGAGAAAATGGCAACAGATATGCCGCGCGTTCGGAAGCGAGGTGCTGCTGACCATGGACGGCAGCAGGCCAGGTACGCATACGAGCAGAAGGTCGCCGCCGTGAGGGCCGTCGTCGAAGACGGCATGACGAGGCCTGCGGCGACGGCCGAGTTCGGCATCATGCCGATGGTGCCGCTCGACTGATGGTGCAGGCTCTACCGATAGGGCAGATTCAGATTCAGGCCGCGCGAGCTCGACGTAGTGGTGCCTCCTAGCCGCCAGCATATCGCCCCGCCTCTCGTAGGCGATTCCTGCATATTCGTATCCCGCAGAAGACCCTTTCGGAAATCCATGGTGCTGTGACGACCGTTAGAATCCACCGAATAGATGTTAATGATTCAACCCATTACTGCCTCATTAGGGTTTCTTCGAGCTGTTCGATTCGCTTATTGATTTTTGAAAGTCCATAAAGCCATTTGCAGAATGCCCATAAGGTTCCGATGCCGATTGCGCTGAACAATACAGAAACCCATTGAGCAATATCCCTGAAGAGGTCTGGTTTTAGAAGCGAGACTAGACCGTAAGCGCCCATAAAGAGAAGAGCAATTGAGAGGGAAGCTACAACCCAGAAGAACAAGTCCATGGTTTTAGAGTAACTTTTGGAGATTTTCTGATGTAGATCCTTCTCGCTTTGGAGTGCTTTAAGTTGCTTTGACGCTTCTTCGGTTTCGGCCCTGATGGCGGATATCTCACTCTCCAATGCATATATTTTATTTTCCTGCCTTATTAGGGCATCAGCATTTGAGCTCGCACTTGAGCTTTCGCTGAGATTCTGAAATGGGGCTGTAGATGTAGATGTAGAGCTTGGCCTGAGATAAAGAAGCTGAGGATCTGCATTGGATACGGCCATAACTAAATCAACTCGTTTTCAGTGGCATCAGTCGATAGATCGAGGATGAACTTAACGGTTTCACGCCCAATTACTTTTCTTTCTTGGTCCGAGTTGATGTCCAAGGAAGTGAAAACTACGTCATACGAGATATTGTCGATAACGATTGATCCATTTTGTACGGTTGTGACGCGATTGTACTTGTCTCTGCCGTTGAAAAATGGGTCATTTAATCTGAACATTGCTTCATTGCAGTAATTCCCGTGCTCAGTTTTAAGATACTCGTCACATATTCTTTTTGCTGGCTCATCGACTATTTCTATGTACGAAGTCGTGCATCCGAATCGGGAAAAGTCATTGTTTTTGCGAAGCTCAGTAAAAAAGCTTTTGAAGATTTGGGTCATCTTATTCCAGGTGAAAGTCCTCTCGTTGGCTGACAAATTGAATATTAAATCAATTCGCGATAAGGAAATATTTATTGATGCTGAGCCGTCTTTGGATCTCGCCATGACCGAAGGTGCCTCGGTGGCAATTTCTTGAGGAAGGGGGATGACCAGTGGATCTTCAAAAGCAAGCGGATCGATTTGCTTTTTTATAGACATATAAACATCAAGGCAGCTCGAAACCTGCTCTTTAAAAAAAGGGCGAATTGAACTCCAGACATGTATTTTGATTCCATAGTTAGCTTCCTTTGTTGTAGATCGTTTAAACACCGCAATTCAGCTGAAAGGGAAATTTGTTGCTCACGATTGTATCAATACCCCATTTTCCGCAAAAACCGTGCAGGCTGGTTAGCGTGCGCCAATACCCTTTACAATGAAACATCGTGATTATTTAGGTCGCGCTGGGCGCCAACTGCAAAGGCGGCACCTTCTGCGCAACCACTAAACGATAAGGAACTGCATTAATGCCAAATATGCTCTCAAGCGCTAATGCCAGAAGGAATTGGTTCACCATAACGTCCCTTGTATCCAGGGACTTCAAGTTGAAGTACCGTCGCAGCGCCCTGGGCGTTCTGTGGTCGGTCCTGAATCCCTTGCTCATGATGATCGTGCTTTCCGTTGTGTTCAGCACGTTCTTCAAGTTCAGCATCGAAAACTACCCGCTGTACGTAATCCTGGGCAACGTCATGTTCGCCCTCATGGCCGATTCCACTTCGGGCGCTATGAACTCCATCATCGAATCTTCTTCGCTTATCAAGAAGATCCGCATCGAAAAGCTTATCTTCCCGTTGGAAAAAGTGCTGTTCCAGCTGGTGAACTTCTGCATTTCTCTCATCGCTGTAGCTGCGGTAATGATCTTCTTCCAGGTTATGCCGCACGTTAGCCTGCTTGCCCTGCCGCTGCTGCTCCTATACGTGGTGCTGTTCAGCGCGGGCGTGGGTATGGCGCTTTCCGCCCTTTCGGTCTTCTTCCGCGACGTGTGCCACCTGTGGGGCGTCGTTATCACCGCATGGACGTACGCCACGCCGCTGTTCTACCCCGTAGAAATCCTGCCCGATTGGGCGGCGCCGCTTATGCAGTACAACCCCATGTACCACTACGTAAGCTACTTCCGCGATCTTATCCTGAGCGGCACGGTGCCCGGCTTGCAGGAAAACCTCCTGTGCCTGGGCATGGCGGTGGCCGCGTTTGCCATCGGTCTGCTAATTTTCAAGAAGACCGAAAAGAAGTTCATTCTCTACGTTTAAGGAACAACCATGCCCGAAAACGTGAATACCAGCGTTCTGGAAATCGAATCTGAGCTCGCCGACGACTCGTCAAAGAAAACCATGATCAAGGTGGACCATGTGTCCATGATCTTCAACATGGCAAGCGAGCAGCTGAACAGCATCAAGGAATACGCGATTGCCGCCTTGAAGCGCGAGCTGCGCTTCAAGGAATTCCGCGCGCTCGACGACGTTTCCTTCGAAGTGAAGCAGGGCGACGTGTTCGGCATTCTGGGCACGAACGGCTCAGGCAAATCCACCATTCTGAAGATCATCGCCGGCGTGCTGGAGCCCAGCAAAGGGTCGTGCACGGTTAACGGCAACATCGCTCCGCTCATCGAACTTGGTGCGGGCTTCGACATGGAGCTTACTGCGCGCGAAAACATTTACCTGAACGGCGCGCTTCTGGGTTATTCGAAGCAGTTCATTGAAGAAAACTTCGACGACATCGTTGAATTTGCCGAGGTGGAAAAGTTCCTGGACATGCCCATGAAGAATTACTCTTCCGGCATGGTGGCGCGCATCGCTTTTGCAATTGCTACGGTTATCGTGCCCGAGATCCTGATCGTTGACGAAGTGCTTTCCGTAGGCGACTTCATGTTCCAGAAGAAGTGCGAAGACCGCATCACGAAGCTGATCAAAGAGCACGGCGTGACGGTGCTTATTGTTTCGCACAACAACGACCAGATCGAGCGCTTGTGCAACAAAGCGGTATGGATCGAAAAGGGCCACCTGCGCATGGAGGGCACGGCGAAGGAAGTGTGCCAGACGTATCGTGTGCTGGGCGGCCATGTGGGCAGCAAGGAATCGGAACAGATCGTGTTCGAAACCCTGCAGGATCCGAAGAAGCCCGACATGAGCGGCATCGAATCCATCGAAGCAGACACGCGCTACGGCATTGCGGCGAAGCTTTCAAGCCGTTGCTACCCTGATGGGGCAAAGGCGGTAATCCTGGCTTCGGGCGAGCATGAAATGGTGCCGCTGATTGCGAATGGCCTTGCGGGGGCATTGGATGCACCGATCCTCCTTACGCAGAACGAAAGCGTGCCCGATATTACGGCGCAGGAGCTGACCAGGCTCAACCCCCAGACGGTGTATGTGCTGAATGGCGGTACGCTGGATGTGGATGCAATAACCAAGGAAGCATCTTCTGCCGCTCCTTCCGCTTCGGTGGAAGTGCTGGAAGGCGAAAACGCTTGCAGCCTTTCGTGGTCGATTTTCCACCACGGCGAAGAAAAGGGCTTATGGGGCTCCGATGTTGCCCTTACCTACGATGGTTGTTTGGGCGATTTGGCATCGCTTTCGCCCTACGTTTTCTCGGAAAAATGCCCGGTGCTGGTGAAAGATGCTCACGATGAAATTCCTTCCTGGATGAAGGAAGCATCGATCAGGTCAAAAAATGTCCTTGTGGTGAGCGGATACAAATCTTTCACTGAAGAGTCGTTGGCGTTTCTTGGGGAAAACGGGGTAGCAATGACGAGGTTTGTAGGCAGCGACCCTTATGATGCCAACGAAAAGATCAACATTTGGATAAACAGCCACAAGAAAGAGGAGTCTCCTCTATTGCTCGTTGTTTCGATCTGGAATCCCCAGGACGCCCTGGCTGTTGCTCCTTATGCCGCAAAAAATAATGCATGCATTGCCCTGGAGGATCCTCAAAACCTCGACAGCGTAGCCCACGGCATTCGCTATTTGAAGCGTTTCGCGGGAAAGATCGGATTCGTCGGAGACAAATCGCGTTTCAACGATTTGGACAAGGAGCTTCTTGCGAAAGCTTGCTCGGGCAGCCGCTAGTCTGAGATAAACGCCTTTAATGCATCGCGCACAGCTGGATCGCTGAAGGTGTTTTCGGTGAAATGGTTATGGCCCAGAATGTCATTTGGAAGATACGGCCATCCAGGATAACACTCGTCGGCTACGGCTATTGCGTCGTTCGGGACATTGATGCTGCCGCCCTCGAACGGGTGCGGCTTTGCTGGAAGCATCATAGATAAGGGCCACAAGGTCCTTCGCCAGGGTGCGTCGTAGATATTGTCTATGCCGTAGGCAACAGCGGTAGCGTCCTCCCTGTTGCACAGAATCCCTTTTTCGTATGCCATGTTGCGGTATTCCTGGAATAGCCCTTCTATTGCCTCAATTTCAGGGTGGGCCAGGCTGTCGTTTTGATCTTTTCTGCTAATGGATATTCCTTGGGCTATTTCACCACTTTTTGCAGAGTACAAAAGGCCCCTTTCCTGCCAATAGGGAAGTGATTCCATTTTTTCGCCGAAGGCGTCCATCAGCTCAAGGCGAAGATTTCTGTACTGGTCGTCATTTTCCTTGCTGGACGCTGCCGCCCAGTCCCATATCGAAACATCGATAAAGCAAGGGATGTTTTCATTGCGGCTGCTGAATCTAAGCTGCCTGCAAAAAACATAGCCGTCGTAAACGAGTGTTAATTGGTAATTGGGGTCTGAATTGCATAGGGACTGAAGCTTTTCAACATCTTCCCTCATCATGCAAATGTCGATGTCGTCATCCCAGGGGATAAAACCATTTCGCGAAAGAGTGCCCACCAGAGAACCGTAGGCTGTCCAGTACGGCAAGCCAGCCTTTTGACAGATGGAATCAAGTTCAAACATCAGTTTCGCATTTGCCTTTTGCATGATGCGAGCATCGCCTTCGGCTTCAGGCATCAGCGAGAAAATTCTGCGGCGAATTTCTGCAGGCGAATCTTCCGGGTAAGCCCTTTTCATCAGCGCTTCCATACGTAGTTTGTTGCGCTCTGCTTCGGTCCTCAGGGAGGTGTCGATGGCATCGTATTTTGCATTAAGATTTCCATTAATCCCGTTGTCTGCTTGCTCGATGCGGCGAAAGAGCTCATCTTGCTTCGATTTAATATCGAATAGCTCGTCTTTGACTAAATTATTTTGCGTCACAAAGTGCTTTTCTGCTGCATGAAAAGAGCGGGAGGAGATAGGCAGAAGGCTTTTGAATTTGTTGATAAGAGACATATGACCTCAAATCCATTTTTACGTTTTTGCCATTTTACATTGGAAATGACCACCTTGAACAATACTTGCTACTGCCGCTCATTTGGCGACTGGCTTAAATATTGTTTCGTTCGACGCTCCGAGTCTGATCTTGTGTGAATCTTTTGTATGATGGTTAGGACGTATGTTTAACGAAAGGCAATTAGTATGGCTGTCGGAAAAAAGCTGCTAAGTGTATTTTTCTCCTTCACTCTAGTTATGGGTCTTCTTCCTTATTCGGCATTTGCGGACCCTTTGGATTCGAGCTCGGATTCAACCAGGTCTAGCTCCGATGCATCGACTTCCAATGAGTCCGAATTCGCGGATGGCGGGGTTGCCTCAAAGTCGGATCCAAGCGATTCCGAGGGTGGAATGGATTCCAATGGTTCTGTCTCTGGCGGGGAAGATTCTGAGTTTGGCACCGATGACGAATCCGCCGACGAACAGGAATTGTCTGCCCCTGATTATAGTGATGGCAAGCTGGCAATTTGGGCTGATGGCCTTGATGACCCTTCCGATGTCACGGATGTTTACCCGCCTGACACTAATGAAATTGAAGCATACGCTAACGGCTCTAACCTTCAGCCAATGACCTTCAGCTCTGAAATGCTGTACTTCTGCAAATATGAGAGCAGCTGCAATTATGACCAGGGTCTTAGCTCGGGCGATGGCTATCACGCCATGGGCTATTTCCAGTTCGACAATAGGTATGGCCTGGGCAGCTTCTTGAAGGCTGCGTATAACTACAGCCCTTCAACTTACAGCGCTTTAAAGGTTATTGGCGATCGCTACGGGTGGGATGTGACTGGCGCAACCCGCTCCAACGGCGCATTCACCCAATTGGGCAACGATCTCAATACCGCGTGGCATGCTGCATACAAGGCGAACCCTACCGAGTTTTCCAACCTTCAGAATGGCTGGGCGTATGTTGATTCCTACAACGGGTCGTTAGGTGCTCGTGGTTGCCTTAAAGCATTTGGAATCAACCTGGACAACCGCCCCGATTGCATTAAGGGCCTTTGCTGGGGCATGGTCAACCTGTTTGGTGCAGGAGGCGGTGCCTCATATATCAACAATGGTAATTATTATGGTGCAAATTGGTTCTTCAAGAATTCCGGCATCAATGACTCTATGTCGAATGAAGTTTTTGTAACTACTCTCTGCGACTATGTCGTCAATAACGTTGCGAAGCGTTATCCCAAACAATCCATCTACTGGACCGGTTGGCAGAATCGGTACAAGAGCGAAAAAGCTGATTGCTTGAGGTACATCTCCGAAAATAAAACCAACACCTCAGTCGAGCCAGATCCTTCAACCTATAAGATTGCGTACACTTCGCATGTGCAGGATTATGGCTGGCAAGATTGGAAAACCGACGGAACTGCTTCAGGGACAAGTGGCCAATCGAAGAGACTCGAAGGCATAAAGATAAAAACTGGCGGTTCGTTAAATGGTGGGGTTAGCTATAAAACTCACGTTCAGGATATAGGCTGGCAAGATTGGGCTCAGAATGGTGAAATGGCCGGGACTTCAGGGCAGTCGAAACGATTGGAAGCCATTCAGATCAAGCTTACTGGCAGTGCCGGAGATTCGCTTTCGGTTTGGTATCGAGTGCATGCCCAGGATTACGGTTGGCTAGGTTGGGCTAAGGATGGCGATAGTGCGGGTACGGAAGGGTTGTCGAAGCGTCTGGAGTCGATAGAGATTATTGTGCTTCCAAAGGGCCAGGTTCCAGACGGCTATGATTCCTCCGTTGGCGCAATGAAGAAAAAGACCCTTTCCTATTCCGCTCATATTCAGGATTATGGAACCCAAGCCGATTATTCAGATTCTGTCGATGAGCCGATCACTCTAGGCACTACTGGCGAGGGGAAGCGTTTGGAGGGGCTAACCCTTCAGCTTGACGGTGACCTTTCGCAGTTGGGGATTTCCTACGGGGCACATATCCAGGATATAGGTTGGCAGGAAGACCGCTCTAACGGTTCCTTTGCCGGCACTACTGGCCAGTCGAAGCGGATTGAGGCACTTCATATCGCTTTAGGTGATAGCTCGGGTTATAGCATTTGGTACCGTGCCCACGTCCAGGATTACGGTTGGCTTGGATGGGCAAAAGATGGTGAAAATGCTGGAACCGTAGGGCTATCAAAGCGTATGGAAGCCATAGAGCTAGTAATTCTGCCTAAGGGGCAGACGCCGCCCGAATATGACCCTTCGGTCGATTCTGTAAAAACCTCTATCCTTGAGTACTCATCGCATATCTCTCAGATTGGAACTGTTTCCGGCGTAGCAGATAACCTATGTGCTGATATTGTTCTGGGCACAACAGGGCAATCGCAGCAACTCGAAGGGTTTAGATTAGGTGTTTCCGACTCAACGGAGAACATTGGTGGTTCTATCGAATACCGTGCTCACGTTCAAGATATCGGTTGGCAGGGCTGGCAGGCAAATAACTCTTTTGCCGGGACGTCTGGCAAGGCAAAAAGCATTCAGGCAGTTGAATTTAAGCTTGACGGGGAGATAGCTCAAAAATATGACATATTTTACCGAGCGCACGTCTCTAATATTGGGTGGCTCGATTGGACGAAAAATGGCGAGTCGGCAGCTGGTTCGGTAGGCTGCTCAATCCCAATTGAGGCGGTTGAGGTAGCGATTGCCCCCAAAGGAAGTGCGGATGCTCCTTCGGTGGGCGCAACGCCTCTCCTTGATTCATCGCTTTTCCCTTCCATCGATTGCGAGAGTCAGTCTTCTGGCTGGGGCTGGGGGAGCACTACTGAGGGGAACGTTGCTGGAACCACTGGTCAATCTAGGGCATTGGTTGGTATGGGCTTATCCGTAACGGGCGATAGTGCAATAACGGGTGGAATTTCATACCTCTGTCATTTTGCAAATGCTGGTTGGACTTCGTGGTGCGGTAACGGAACCAGAAGCACAAGTAGCGGCAATGCCATCCAGGCAATGAGGATCGAGCTTACTGGCAATTTATCGAATTATTTCGACGTATACTATCGCACTCATGTGTCTGGCTATGGTTGGATGGGGTGGGCAAAAAACGGCGCACCCTCCGGTACCACTGGCTTAAATATGAACGTGGAAGCGTATCAGATAAAGGTTGTTGCAAAGGGTGCGCCCGCTCCTGGGGCAACGGCGAGAAGTTTTTCTGACGCAGACGGGTTTCTTGGAATGCCGCCAGACCGCAAGGCGATGCGCGACAGGATTATTGGTTACAGTAGTGGTACGCAATGGCTGATCGCCGTTGATCGTTCAACTCATAAGGTTGGTGTATTTAGAGGTGGCGCTGGCAGCTGGTCTCTCCAATATTATTGGAGCTGTGTGACTGGCGCGCCTGGTTCGCCAACAATTACTGGGTCGTACAGAACAACCGGCTTTAAACGCCCTGTTTTGAGCACCGATTCTCGCGCTCGCTATTGTACGCAGATCTGGAGCGGTTATTTCTTCCATACTATTCTTGCTTCCGAAAGTGAATTAGGTCACAGCCTGTCTCACGGTTGCTTGAGGATGTCGTATCCTAGTGCGCAATGGATCTACAATAATATCTATGCTGGTACTGCGGTTGTTATCTATAACTAGCTGTTAGCATGTAATTGAAGAAGTAATTGATGTTTGCCCCGCTTGGCCTATGTGAACTGCACCCCAAAACTTAGACGGCTCAAATAAAGACTACACTGCAAGGGACTGCCTTCGGAACTCCTCCGGGGTCAGTCCCTCAGTTTAACCTGGCGCCTCATCGTGTTCCAGTGGACCACATAGGAATCGAGGTCGGATTTGAAGGACTCGAAGTCGGCCCACGACCTTCCCCGGAAGAACTCGTCCTTGACGTGGCCGAAGACCTGCTCCGTGGCGCCGTTGTCGACGCAGTTGCCCTTCCTGGACATGCTCTGCATTATCTTCGCCTCCCTCAGGTGACCCGTCCGCGCCTCGTGCTGGCACTGCCAGCCCATGTCGCTGTGCAGGATAGGGGGTCTCGCCTTCGGGCATCTTCGCTAGGAACCGGTCGAGCAGGGCCATCTGTTGGGCCATGTCTGGGCTCATCGACGTGCTCCACGTGACGATCTCCTTGCTGCCGAACTCGTAAATCGGCGCGAAGTACGCCTTCCCCCAGGATTGCTTGAGCTCCGTGACGTCGGTGCCCATCTTCCGCCACGGGCCTATAGCCCAGGCCGCTCTCGAAGAGCGCCGCCGCCTCTCTTCTCGTTTGCTCGTTGTGTCTTCTTCTCTGGTCGACAGACATAAAAAGCCTCCCATTTCTCGTGTCCAAGAAATGGGAGGCAGTTCAATGTGCTAAGCGGGGCAAAGTGTAAGTGGGTGATATGCAAAATTCACTGTTGGTCCGGTAATGTCTAGCGCGGAAGTTCTTTCTGTTTGTGCTGAGCAGATTCCTTATTTCAGGACGCCAGAGTTTTCGGATCTTATGCTTGAGAATGAGAAGCTTTTTCTCGAACTTGCGGGAGCTCCTGAAGGATCGCGTGCTGTCTCTTTAACAGGATCTTGCACTGCTGTAATGGAAGCGACAGTAGCGAACTTGCTCTCATCTGATGACAAGGCGTTGGTGGTGATGTATTCGTTTCTGGTTCACAGAAGGTATTGGCGTGCCCTCCTGGCGTTTCGCTGATTGCCCTTTCTGATAGGACTCAGCATCGCTTGGAAACAATCGATTCGGGTTGTATGTATTTAGATCTGAAACGTGCATTGAAGAACGCTGAGAGAGGACAGACCCCCTTCACTCCAGCCGTTGGTTTTTGCGACAGATCAATACCAGCCTCAAACAGCTGAAGCGTAGCGGTGGGGCTAAGGCGGAGAACGAACGGATCGTTTCAATTGCAGCCGATCTTAGGAATCGGATTGCCGGCTTGCCTCTCGATCGGGTATCTCCTGCTCCTTCGAATGCGGTAACGGTTCTTCATCCACTTAATGTATCTGCGTATGACGTTTTTACCGCACTGAAACACGAATAAGGGATTGGATGTGTCCCAATGGTGGTGAGATGGCCGAGAAGGTATTCGGGGTTGGCCATATTGGCGCTTTGACTTCTGCTGATAATGAGACTTTGGTTAAGGCGTTTGAAGACCTTGTAGCGTGCAAAGGCGCTTGGTGGCTATCTTATTGCTGGAGTAACCGCAGAAGACTTCGGCAAAACAAGGGGGAAAATCAACGTTGAGCAATCCCTTGTTGAGCGCACGGAAGCCGTTCGCGCGATCGGCTTAGCTGATGAAATCATTCTTGAAGAATACGAAGGACAGAAGATCGATGATATTCGTCGTTGCCACATCGATATCTTCACTGCTGGATCGGACTGGGTTGGCAAATTCGATTACCTGAATGAGTACTGCGAGGTTGTTTGCCTTGACAGGACGCAGGGAGTTTCCAGCACTGAAATTCGATCTTAGAAGCAGACGCTAATAATCGGTTTTGTTGGTAGTGGACCCGTATTAGATAAATACATGAATGAGAGCAAACTGGTTAATGGGATGGAGCGTTCCGGCGAAGTTATCCTTGACGAGGCGTCAGATGATTTTGATCGGGAATATTCTAATTTGATTGATAAATCGGATGCTGTTTATATTGCTACCCATTCAGATTACCGTCCTCCGCAAATCGAAAAAGCTCTTCAATCAGGTGTTCATGTTCTATACGAGTTGCCTATTGCGAAAAACGAAAACGAATGCCTGAGACTGCAGGGCATCGCTTTATCGAATAGTCGTGTACTTATGGATGCCATAAAAACGGCGTATGCAGCTGCTTATGCTGGGCTGCTCCTTCTTGCGAAGAGCGGAAGAATCGGATGGGTTGTATCTGTTGATGCAGTTTGCTCCAGCCTCACTAAACCTGAATATGTGGGAAAACAAGGGGTAATGGATCGGTGGGGGCCAACAGCCTTTTTGCCTATCGTTCAGTTGCCTGGATCTGATTGGGTGAAATCTTCGTATGCTGCTTTATTATCTCGTGATGATTCTAGTCATGATACTTTCGTAAAGGCGGATTTTGCTTATCAAGAAGCTGTTGCATCGTTTAAACTCGCTTCAGCGGTCAAAGCGGAAGGCGAATTGGTTATTGCGGGGACCGAGGGGTATATTTACGTTCCCTCACATTGGTGGAAAACAGATTGTTTTGGAATTCGACGTGAAGACCCAAATGAGAATAAACTCTATTTCTATCAACTGGATGGCGAGGGGGTTCGCTACAATTAGTTGCTTTTGCGAGAGCGATCGAGAAGGGATTGAAGATCTCAGGAGTTTCCGACGATGATTCGAGAGCGATATCTCGAATGATGAGTTTATTCTCCGAGTCAGATAATCTATCTGCTCTTGACCAGTTTTGCCACTCAGCTGCAACGGAGAAACGTTAAGGCCTTCCATTTCAGCTGAGGGCAACTCACCAGCTGATATCTTTTCTTGCAGCCTTCTTGACGGTGCTGTAGATGCTGATTGCGAGATTAAATAGGCCAGATTTGGCAAGGTAAGCAGCTAGAGTTGCTCGAATATGCGTCTTTCCATGGGAAAACGCATATTTTAAAGACAGGTACTTAGAACTTCTCCATAATGGAAAATCGCTATCGAGGATCGCGAGCAATTCATTTGAATATCTGCTATTCGTTTCTATGAGTCGGAAGCTCATAGAAACGAATAAATGACAAAATGCAATGACGTCAAAAGCCTCAAGAGCATGAGAACCGAGATCTAGGAATCGAGCCCTTACCTCTTTAAGCGCAGATGCCGCATCATAAACCTGTTTGATATTTGCAGAATTAATCGCTGAATCGGGATGAACCCTATATTCAACTAGGCTATAAGGAACAAATGAGATCTTGCTAGCGGGATGAGCTATGGCCAGCAGTAGCAAGCATAAATCATCAAGCATGACCGGGTTTACTTTTAAGCTTGGAAGATTAGCCAGGATGCTTGATTTGAAGATTTTATTCCACGGTGCTGGGTTAACTTTCAGAAGGTTGCCATAGTCTTCCGGGGGATTAAACGAGTCGATGAAGGTGCAAAACTCTTTAGATAATACCCGATTCGATTCTTCATCTATGCGCTCGAAACCACATACGGCAATATCTGATTTCGAAGTCGTTATTTCATCAAGCATGATTTTGACAAAATCAGGCTTAGCGTAATCATCACTGTCGAGAAACATGATGAATTTACTATTTGCGGCCTTCAAGCCTGCGATTCTTGCCTGCCATGCTCCAGAGTTGATCTGGCTGACCACTGAAACGGTATGGGGGCTATTATTTCGATAAGCGCTAAGTATTTCTGGTGTGCCATCTGTCGAGCCATCGTCAACGCATATGATATGGGGGGTTATCCCCTTTTGCGACAGGAGCGAATCTAGGCATTTTGGCAATGTCTTTTCGGCATTGAAGCAAGGAACAATGACGCTTACAAGATTCCCTGCTCGATCACTGCTGTCATTGCCGTATGTTTCAGTTGAGGAAATAAGCCTCGAAGTCATGACGTATCCTGTCTTTTTCGGGAGGTAACTGCATATAGTTGCCAAATTGAGATGAAAGGACTTCCTCGTATTTTTCTGGAGCGTAAAATTGCTTTCCGCAAAAATCGAGCAATGTTGTTTTGAGCCAAAGAGATGCATCAAAATAGTGATTCGCGCTATCTGCCCATGTGATATCCATGACTCGGGCACCTTGTTTCGGCATCTGCCTTTCAATCTCTTGTATTTTACGTGATAAAGTAATGGGACTTATACCGATAGTGTTTAGTAGGGCTTTTCCGATATTTATTAGAGGTGCTATTTTTTTGTAGGTAGAGGTGCGGAAATTACCGCATACCGCAAGTTTATTGAGTTCCCTCAACCTCTTGATGTGCTTGTATTTATGCTGCGTTATTGAGAAGTCAGAGTCGCAATGCGATAGGCGGAAGATGTCAAGCCATAGACCAATTGCATATTTTCGATCGATGTCTTTCTCGTAAGCGATAGTTTGTGTGTCTATCACCTTAACGAAAGGATAAAAATTTGGTAGCTCAGATGGTAGAAGGAAACGATAGCGCTTCTCTTTGTCGAGAAAAGGTTCCCTTTTTGCAAGCTCAATCAGTTTATCGTATTGATCGTCGATCATGGACACGTCTATATCGTCATCCCAGGGGATAAAACCGTGGTGCCTAACTGCCCCAAGAAGGGTTCCGTCTGAAAGAAAATACACAAGCGAGTTTGTTTCGCAGTAGGCATGAAAGGCATCAAGGATATTCAAAAGGAGAGATTGTATCTCTTCTTGTTCAATTACTCTCATATGGTCCCTTAATAATTGTCGACTTTGGGAATAGCGTTGAAGGCTAAATGCTATGATCTGGCTCTTTTAACTCGGTTTAGAGCTATTTTTGCTTTAGAACCAAACTCAAGGTAGGTATATAAGGCGAAGTAGCTTTGAGATAATAAGAGTCTCTTGGCTATTTCAAGACCGATAGGCAAAGTGCAGCTTTGAAACAGCTTATAGTACGGGTTGGCAATTGCTGTCAATGCGTTGAAGAGATCTTTTTGCTGCGCGTAATTAGAATTACCGGAAATATGGTTAGTCACAAGGATATCAAATACTCTCGAAAAGAGTAGTTTCGCGCATTGGGCTTTGTTGGCGATAAGCATGTTTCTGCTGTCCATGAGTTCGAATTCATACTGAAGTAATTTATCAAGGCTATCAAGTCTGTTTTTGCTAACTTTCATTGAGGTGCTATGCGAAGCACGGTGTATCCACCTGTAATAGCAATGAGGGTTAAATGCATATGATTGGGCATGCTGAATAACCATGTCATTGAATAATGAGTCTTCAAAACCACTTCTGAAGCTTTCATTAAAGGTGATTTGGTTTTTGACAAGCATTGAACGTTTGTAAAATCTTACCCAGACACCGTCTGACAAATCTGCACATTTGAAATAGTTTTCGAGAATAGCTTCCCCTGCAAGACATTCCATTTTGCTAGGAGCGAGCTTGCTCAGGTACTGAATGTTGCCAGATTGGTCGATCTGGGCCCACTCTCGCCCAAAGACCAGACAGTCGCAATCGAACTTTTTTGCAACCTCTAGGTTTCTGTCGATAAACCCAGGGAGGACCATATCGTCGTTATCTGAGAAAGTCACCCATTTCCCTTTGGCGTTCTCAAGGCCAATATTTCGGGCTTGGCACATTCCCCCATTCTGTTTATGGATAGTCTTGACGCGCTTGTCCTGGTTGGCGAACTGATCACATAGCTCTGAAGACCCGTCTGTTGAGCCATCATCTATGAGGATTAGTTCAAAATCGAGGCAAGACTCGTTCAATATACTTGACACAGTTGCGCCTAGATATTTTTTTGAATTGAATACAGGAATTATCACTGAAACCAAGCAAGTCATTGTTATTGCCAATCTATTTGCTGAACGTTGGGGTTTTTCGAATCTTTTTTTTAATCTCTTGGCTGAGAAAAGAAATCTGTTTTTTGTTGAATGCAAAAGACAGAAGCACATAGGCAAGAAGAAAAATCAACCATTGAAGTGCCAAATGGGCAATTGGGTAAACGTTAAATGATGAAATTGGGAGTATTGCCAAAGACGAAATTGCTGCGCAAAAGATAGATGGCAAAATATCCCGTATCTGTTCCACATATGGATACTTAATTAATTTGCGGTTTGGAAACGCATTAACGGCTGTCGAAAGAAAGCTCGAAAAAGCATATGCGGCAACAACTATATTGACGTCCCTAATAACGAAGATGGAGATAAGCATTAGAGCGATGCCGTAAGACACGGTTACCAGTTTAGTTTTTAGAAACAGATCGCTGCGCCCCATACCGTTAAAAGATTCGTAGTTGATAGCATGAAAAGACGATAAAGCCGATGAAATGCAGTACATCTGAAGAAAAGGGACCGCTGGTAGCCATTGGTCTCCTAGCAATAGGGAAATTATCGGGGAGGCCGTTAGTGCGAAGCAAGTCATAATTGGAGCAATAAAAAAGAAGGATATTTGAAGAGTTCTCTTTACGATGCTTTTCACAGCGGAGATATCGTTTTGCGCACGTGAAATCGCGGCGAGGAGTACAGGCTGAAGAGTTCCAGATATCATGCTGTCGATCGCTACAGGGTATTTTTCTCCTTGGGAGACAAAACCGAGTGCGTTTGATCCAAATTGTTTTCCAATAAGCAAATTCGAAAGACTGCTATAAAGAGTTTCAAGCAGGGACGGGACCATTATTCGCCACCCGAAGGCGAAATGGGTGCGAGCGATTTTTCTGCTGAATGAAAGAGATGGAACCCATCGGGTTTGTGCAGCAAGCGCAATGCAATTGACCAAATGGTATACGATCTGTTGTGCGACTAGAGACCAGAGACCCGCCCCTGTGAATGCGAGGATAATCCCTGCGCCTCCCGATATCAAGGTTGATGCGACCGTTGCTTTAAACAGTATTCTAAATTTGAGGTCTCTTTGAACATAAGCTGTTTGAACCGACTCTATTGCTCCGAGAATGAACACAAAGCCGAGAGCTCTTAATGCTTCTGTCAGGATTGGTGCTTCATATATTTCAGAAATCGCAGGGGCCATAGAAAAAACCAACAAATACATAAGGATTGCGATGACCATCATCAGCCAGAAAACTGTGAAGAAATCCAGCGACTTAACATGCTGTGACTGAACAAGCGAATTGCCCAAGCCCGATAGTACAATAATATTGCCGATATTGATAAGGACTAGGAGAATTGCGAGTAGCCCAAAGTCGTTTGGCGTTAAAAGCCGAGCCATGACAATCTGGACGATCAGGGCAACGCACTGGTTGCCTCCTCGTTCGAGCAGGCGCCAGAGAAAAGCTGTGATTGTTCGTTCTTTTAAGGAAGTCATCCTTTGAGTATATGCAGCACATCGTGCCAGCGTCAATTTTTTGATAAAGCAAAACTATTATTGATTGGAATTGCGACATGAATGATAAGCGGGTTGCCATCCTAATGGCAACATATAATGGGGGGAGATATATTAGAGAGCAAATAGAGTCTATAAAAAACCAAACGTTCAAAAACTGGACACTATTTGTATCTGATGATGGTTCGTGCGATGAGACCTTGGAGGTTGTGAATAGCTTCGAGGACCCTCGAATTGTAGTGGTTGCTTCGCGCAATTCAATTGGAACCGCATCAGGCAATTTTATGGGGTTGGCTCGCTATGCGTCATCGTATGATTATGCATTTTTCTGTGATCAAGACGATGTTTGGTTCCCTGATAAAATCGAAGCAGAACTTGCTGCCATTGAATCTATTGAGTCGACCGTTTCTCCAAGCGTACCTGTACTTGCATTTACGGATAGTGTAGAAGTTGACGAGGGCTTGGAGAGGATTCGATCATCATTTGTCAAAACACTTCAGTTCAACGCAAGCACTGCAACCTTTGCTCAGGTGGTAATTGCTAATGTTGCTCAAGGCTGCACAGTAGCCATTAACGCCTCCGTTGTTTCGCTGCTTATTGAGTATGGGCTGAACAAAGAAGTGGGGATGCATGATTGGTGGGCTCTGATTTTGGCTATGTGTTTCGGTGAGTCGATTTTCATCGATAGGCCAACCATGATGTACCGTCAACATAGCGGAAATGCTGTAGGATCAACGGATACAACTTTTTTATCGTGGCTAAAACGGCTTATTAAGAAACCTAGTCTTCTATTTGGTTGGATGCAACGGGCTAAAGATGATGCCAGTTCAGCTGTTGCACGTGCAGAGTCAATTGAAAGACAATTGGGTTCCAGGCTTAACTTGGAGAAGAAAAATGCTTTGAAAGAAATATCGTTAATGCCATCGTTGAGCTTTTTTGGCCGCGTTAGGATTATTTGCAAGCATAAGCTTGTGAGATGCCGGGATATTCACAAGGCTGCTTATTGGTTTTTTGGCTTTGTTCTTTTATGAGAAAAGCGCGGTTAACCATCGAGCGATAATGGTATGCGTTGAGATAGATATGCCGATATACAAGCATTGAAGTATAGGACAATAAATTGGGAAAAACGCTCTTAATAATTCCTGCTTATAACGAAGAGGGATCTCTGGAGGCAACTGTTTCTTCTGTGATGAGTGAAGCTCCATGGGTTAATTATCTTGTGGTGAATGATGGCTCCAAGGATGGGACCGCTGCTGTATGCAGGAGAAATAACTATCCGTTTTTGGACCTCCCGGTCAATTTGGGGTTAGCTGGGGCGTTTCAGGCGGGCATGAAATATGCGTACCGCCATCATTATGATTGTGCCATTCAGTTTGACGCTGATGGACAGCACCTGCCTGAATATATTCCACTGCTAGAGGAAGCTATCCTGGACAATGACATCGCAATTGGTTCTCGATTCGTTGATAAGAAAAAGCCCTCTTCCATGAGGATGCTTGGCAGTAATCTTATAGAAGTCGCTATCAAGCTCACAACGGGCAAAACAATTAAAGATCCTACTTCTGGGATGAGGGCTTTCAATGCTCGAATGATTGAACAAATGGCAAAAGGACTGAATTTTGGTCCCGAGCCAGACACTGTTTCCTATCTGATTAAGCGTGCTGATGCAAAAGTAGTTGAAGTGCCTGTTGAAATGGCGGAAAGAACAGCTGGAGAGAGCTATCTTAACCTAGGCAATTCGATAAAGTATATGCTTCGAATGACCATATCTATTCTGTTTATGCAGGTTATTCGCAAAAGGATTGGGCGGTAGTTGAGTAATGGCGCTGGCATTGAGAATAGCTTTATTTGTCGTATCCCTTTTGACCTTGATTTTTATTGCAAAGCGGGTTCGGAGTTCCAAAGTTAAGCTCGAAGACTCTATTTTTTGGTTTTGCTTTGCTGTACTCCTGTTGTTGGTGAGTATTTTTCCCCAAGTTTTTTATGTTTTATCGGATTTGGTGGGGACAATGGCCCCAGTCAATTTTGTTTTTCTCTTTTTTATATTCATCCTGCTTATCCAGAGTTTCAATTTGACAATGAGAGTTTCTCAAGCTGATACGAAGATTCGTGAGTTAACGCAGCAGCTGGCAATTGAGAAATTCGAACGCCGTGTTAACGATGAAAAGAACGATGACTAGTCGTCTTTATTCTTCATATGTTTTGGAGGTTCCATGAAAGGCATAATACTTGCAGGTGGTAGCGGAACGCGCCTGTACCCGCTCACCTCGGTGACCAGTAAGCAGCTGCTGCCGGTGTACGACAAGCCCATGATCTACTACCCGCTCTCCGTGCTGATGATGGCGGGCATCAAGGACATTTTGATCATCTCCACGCCTACCGACCTGCCCAATTTCCAGCGTTTGCTGGGCGATGGCTCTCAGTTTGGTGTGTCACTTTCCTATGCGGAGCAACCTTCGCCTGATGGCTTGGCGCAGGCGTTCATCATCGGCGAGGAATTTATTGCCGGCGAACCTTGCGCACTGGTTTTGGGCGACAATATCTTCTACGGCAACGGCCTTAGCCGCCACCTGCGTAAGGCGGTTCAGGATGCCGAGACAAATGGTGGCGCTACTGTGTTCGGCTACCACGTAGACGACCCCGAACGCTTCGGCGTAGTGGAATTCGATGCGGACTACAACGCTGTTTCCATCGAGGAAAAGCCCGAGCACCCCAAGTCAAACTACGCAGTTACCGGCCTGTACTTCTACGACTCTCGCGTGTGCGAGCTTGCCAAGCAGGTTAAGCCTTCCGCCCGTGGCGAGCTGGAAATTACGACGCTCAACCAGATGTACCTGGAGGACGGCACCCTTTCCGTTGTCACTCTAGGTCGCGGCTATGCATGGCTCGACACCGGCACCATGGAAAGCCTCTACGAAGCGGGCGAATTCGTGCGTGCCGTTGAGCGCAGCCAGGATTTGCCTGTGTGCGTCCCTGAGGAAATTGCTTTCGAGAATGGCTGGATTGGCCGCGAAGAGCTCGTAGCTGCCGCCGGCCGCTACGGCAAGAGCGTTTACGGTCAGCACCTGAAGCGCGTGGCCGAGGGCAAGATTGCCACGAAGGAGGACTAGGGAATGGCGGACTTCCAACCCAAGAACATCATTGTCACGGGGGGCTGCGGGTTCATCGGCAGCAACTTCGTGCACTACGTGGTAAACAACCACCCGGATGTGCATGTTACCGTGCTGGATAAGCTCACCTATGCCGGCAACCGTGAAAACATTGCCGGTCTGCCCGCCGACAGGGTAGAGCTGGTAGTGGGCGACATCTGCGACGCTGAGCTGCTGGAACGCATCGTGCCTGACTGCGACGCTATCGTCCATTATGCTGCTGAAAGCCACAATGACAATTCCATCGCCGACCCCGAGCCATTCCTGCGCACCAACGTTGAGGGCACCTACTGCCTTCTTGAAGCATGCCGCAAGTACGACGTGCGTTACCACCACGTAAGCACCGACGAGGTGTACGGAGACCTTGCATTGGACGATCCTGCTCGCTTTACCGAGGAAACGCCCTACAAGCCCAGCTCCCCGTATAGTTCCACCAAAGCGGCTAGCGACATGTTGGTGCGTGCGTGGACACGAACCTATGGACTGCGCACCACCATATCCAACTGCTCTAACAACTACGGCCCCTTCCAGCATGTGGAGAAGTTCATTCCCCGCCAGATCACCAACATTCTGTGCGGCATCAAGCCAAAGCTGTATGGCGATGGCCTGAACGTGCGCGACTGGATCCACACCGAGGATCACTCTTCTGCTGTATGGACTATTTTGACGAAGGGTCGCTACGGCGAGACGTACCTCATCGGAGCCGACGGCGAAAAGAACAATATCGACGTTTTGCATGCCATCCTTGAGGGTATGGGCAAGGCCGCCGACGATTTCGATTTGGTGCGCGACCGTCCCGGCCACGACCGCCGCTACGCCATTGATTCCTCGAAGCTGCGTCGTGAGCTGGGCTGGGAGCCTAAGCATACTGACTTTGCCCAAGGGCTTGCTGCAACCATTGAGTGGTATCGCGAAAACGAGCAGTGGTGGCATCCCGCCAAGGAGGCTACCGAGGCAAAGTACAAGGCGCAGGGCCAGTAGGGGGTTGGAAATGTCTTTTGAGTTCGAGAAGCCATTGATGGCAGAACACACGAATATCCCTGGCATGTTGGTGTTCGATCTGGCAGTACACGGCGATTCCCGCGGATGGTTCAAAGAAAACTGGCAGCGGGCGAAGCAGGTTGGCCTTGGTCTGCCAGACCTGGGGCCTGTGCAGAACAACATCTCCTTCAATGCCGAACGCGGTGTAACGCGTGGCATCCACGCCGAGCCTTGGGACAAGTACATTTCCGTGGCCACCGGCAGCGTATTTGGCGCTTGGGTGGATTTGCGTCCTGGGAAGACCTTCGGTCAGGTGTATACCTGTGTTATCGATCCCTCGAAAGCCATCTATGTGCCTCGTGGCGTGGGTAATTCCTTCCAGGCGTTGGAGGATGGCACGGCATACACCTATCTAGTGAATGCCCATTGGTCAGCCGATCTAAAGAAGACCTACACGTTTGTGAACTTGGCAGATCCCGACCTGAACATTGAGTGGCCTATCCCGCTTGAACAGTGCGAACTTTCCGAAGCTGATAAGGCCCACCCTGTGCTGAAGGATGCACTGCCGATGGCGCCCAAGCGCACGTTGGTTACCGGCTGCAATGGCCAGTTGGGCCGTGCGGTGCGCGCGTTGGCCGAAGAGCGAGGCTTGGCCGAATGGTTCGACTACTGCGACATCGACACGTTTGATCTTTCTGACCCTGTGGCTTACCAGGGTATTGACTGGAGCCTATATGGGACGGTTGTCAACTGCGGGGCGTATACCGCTGTCGACAAAGCGGAAACGCCCGAAGGCCGCGTGACTTGCTGGAAGGCCAACGCGACCGGTCCTGCGCTCATGGCTCGCGTTTGCGCAGAGCATGGTGTCACGCTGGTTCACGTGTCGTCCGATTATGTGTTTGACGGTACTCGCGAGCTCCACCCAGAAGACGAGCCCTTTGCCCCGATGGGCGTGTACGGCCAGTCAAAGGCAGCGGGCGATCTTGCCGTCGGTGGGTGCCCTAGGCACTATATCGCACGTTCCAGCTGGGTGATCGGAGATGGCCATAACTTCGTGAAGACGATGATGGGCCTTTCGGATCGCGTTGCTACCGGCGAGATTCCTCAGGTGACGGTGGTGGACGACCAGGTGGGGCGCC
>UMKZ01044140.1_pt1 | contig 27399 bp, 26 predicted proteins | sample 1966441 | NCBI WGS metagenome assembly UMKZ01 (sample SAMEA4836189, study PRJEB28245) | human gut metagenome | biome: gut microbiome; material: fecal sample | place: Denmark | collected 2008
ATAATGATCTGCCAATGACACGCTGGTATTAAAATAACTGCTGCAATACCATACCTGACAGTAAAGGAAACGAGAACTGCTGCATCAGGAAACCTACTCTATTCGGTTAACAAAAAAAGCCCTACAAAACGCTATCCAGGCGCATTGTAGGGCTTTATATATTTACTTAGCCTTTAATACCGGAAGATGCAATACCTTCTACATAGTATTTCTGCATGAAGATGAACATGATGATCATCGGGATTGCAGAGATTACCAGTGCTGCCATGATCGCACTGTAATGTACAGGCTGTGTTCCGAAGAAGGACTGAACTGCAAGCTGGATCGTACGCTTGTCTTCACCGGTCATAACCAAGAATGGCCACATAAAGTCATTCCAGTGAGCGACGAAATCAAGGATAAATACAGTTGCATATACAGTCTTGGAAATTGGCATAACAATCTTGAAGAAAGTTCCTGCCGGACGACATCCATCAATTGCAGCCGCCTCGATCAGATCATCTGGAATATCACAGAAAAACTGACGGAACATATAGATGGAGAAACATTTTGCTACAAAAGGAATTACCAATGCTGCAAGTGTATTTACCCAACCAAGTTGTGACATTTCAATATATAACGGGAGCATGATTGCTTCCATCGGAAGTACCATCAGAGCTACTACCAGGTTCATGATTGCGCCTTTTCCTTTGAACTCAAATTTTGCAAGCGCATAACCACACATGGAGTTTACAAGCAGATCAAGAATCAGGATGAGTGCAATGTAAAGCAAGGTGTTCTTAAATACCTGAGAAAGATTCATTCTGGTAAATACTTCTATATAGTTATTAAAAGAAGCAGATACCGGAAAGAATGTTTTCAGTGAGTTCATATTTGCAAAAATCTGAGCTTCCGGTTTCAGAGACGCGGAAATCATCCAGATCAGAGGAGAAACAAAGATAATACCTATGACAATATTTCCAAAATAAAACATAAATTTGGAAAAAGCCGCAGAAAATTTCATTGATGATTTTTTCATTTTCCAGTCCTCCTTAATCAGTTGCAGTAGTTACTTTCTTCATTAACAGTGACATTGCCACAACAATAACGAAGAATACAGTTGCGATTGAGCAGGCATAACCAAAATTACCTTTCTGGAAGCCCTGTGTATAAATGTAATATACCAGAGTTTTGGTGGAGTTCTTTGGTCCGCCCTGTGTCATGATATATGGCTGTGTGAACAGCTTCATTGCCTGGATCATAGTGATCATAACAACATATTTTATAGTTCCTTTCAGTCCCGGAAGTGTGATAAACAGGAACTGATTCCATTTGTTTGCACCATCTACAGATGCTGCCTCATACTGATCTTTCGGAATTCCCTGAAGACCTGCCAGGAAAATCATCATCTGATAACCTGCGCCCTGCCATGCAGACATGAAGATAATGGAGTTCATGGCTGTATGCTCATTGCTCAGAAAATTAATAGGATCCATTCCCAGTGATACCAGCAGAGAATTAATAAGACCAGTGTTTGGATTTGCGTTGTAAAGTACTGACCACAGAACAGAGATAACAACCATAGAAGTTAACTGTGGACTAAAATACATTGTTCTGAACACTGCAACTCCGCGGAATTTTTTTGAAACCAGAAGTGCCAGTCCAAGTGCCAGTATACACTGTACAGGTACAACAACTACTGTGAAATATACAGTATTTTTCAGAGCCATCCAGAAGTTTTTATCCTGGAACAGTTTCTGATAGTTTTCAATACCAATCATCTTTATGGCATCCGGTCTCATAATCTGATATTTAAATCCGGAATAGTAAACGGTATAGATCATCGGTACAACCAGAAATGCGATCAGAAGGATAACTGCCGGAGCAGTAAATGCATATGCAGTGATTCTCTCATCACGTTTTCTGCCTGTCAACTTCGTCTTAGCCATAATCCTTTCCCCCTTTTAACAAACTTAAAATGGCCGCACCGCAGAAGCGATGCGGCCAGGTTTCTATCCTGATTATTCAGCGTAGTATGTTTCGTAATCTTCTGTGAATGTTTCTGCTACTGTATCAAGTTCAGACTGGATATAATCATCATCAACTTCTCCGTTTGTAGCTGCATCAGAGAGGATATTTGTCATTGCTTCAGCATATGCAGAAGAGAATGTTGCATAGGAAGGTGTTCTTGGACGCGGAACTGCTGTGTTGTTCAGCTGTTCAACCATAAGTGCACGTGCTCCTTCTTTGTAATCAACCATTGCTTCTTCATCATAAGCAGAGTTGCGTGTTGCAGGTTTTACGATTGCAGCTGCATAAGTTGCTACATTTTCGCTGTTCATTAACCACTGAAGGAATTCGCCTGCTGCATCTGCATTCTCGCAGTCTTTGCTGATTGCTGCTGCCCAGTCACCGCAAGGAGAAACTGCTGTACCTGTTTCAGATACCGGATAGTATGTTACACCCCAGTCAAAATCTGCATTTGCTTCCAGAGTTGCAACTTCCCATGAACCACCAAGCATTGTTGCACACGCACCGTTTAAGAACTCGTCTGTGATCGGCTCGATGTTTGCATATCCTTTTGCAATGAGGTCTGCAAGGTAGGAAGTTGTTTTTACTGCTTCTTCGCTGTTTACATATCCGTCAGCTTCTGTACCGTCTTCGCTGATGTAATCTTTTCCTTCGGAGATGTACATTGGCTCTAATGCATAAGAAAGGCCTTCGCCGTGGTCCATGATGATGTGTGTTCCTACATAGCTGTCTGTGGTACACTTCTCAGCGATCTCTGCCATCTCATCCCATGTGATCGGGTTGTCTAATGTACGGGAATCAAGGTCATCTGTGTCAACGCCGCATTCTTTAAGGTAATCTTTGTTATAGTAGAAAGCTACAGAGGATTCTGTTGCGCCGATTGCATATAACTGTCCGTCATAAGTGTTCTGAGCTACAGATGAAGGAACGAAATCGGAAAGATCATCTTCTGTAAAGTAGTCATCCAGCGGAATACTGATTCCGTTTGCTGCATAGTAGGAAACCTGTGGTCCGTCTACATAGAAGATATCCGGAAGGTCGTTGGATGTTACTGCTGTAGCGATTTTGTTATCATATGCATAAGAGTCAGAACGGTCGATTGCTTCACGGGATACCTGGATGTTCGGGTTTGCTTCGTTCCACTCTGCGATCTTATCTGTCCACCATGCTTCAACCTGTTCTCTGTCTGTCGGGCTCCAGATTGTAATGTTTACTACATCGCCGTCATCTGCCATTGCCGGTACTGCACTGAGCATTGTTGTTGCTGTCATTGTGAGTGCCAGAATTACGCTCATTCTTTTTTTCATGTTTCTTTCCTCCTGATAAAATGTGATTTAAGTTTTTAGTTACATTTCCTTAGTTTCGTTCAGGAAATATTGTTTTTATGAAACCCGTTCCATGTTGTTTCTTTTTTTACCACAGCGGTTTTGCTGTGGTGTGAGGTTTTGTTTTTTTCTTTTGTGGAACCCGTTTCATATGATGACTTTATCATAATCTCTCGCACTATATTTGTCAATAGATTTTCAAATAAAAATCCGTTTCTCTCATTAATTCGTTCATTATTACAATATTATTCTTCTATTTTTGTGCATTTTTCACATTATTTTCCATCCATCCCCGATATCTTCATGCGCAGAGTCTTTTACATTCTTTTCTGACTCCAATGTTTTTCATAACTGAGAACACATTATAAAAAAAGAGGTAAAAAACATTATTTTCATGTTTTTCGCCTCTTTTTCTGCTTTTTATTTTTTGCGTTTTATGGAACCGTTACCATTTTCTTATCTAACTTTTTGCAGACATTTCCTCTTCCGCATCTGAATCAGGAGCACAGAATCATCTGCTTCTCAATAAAACAATATCCGTCTGCTCTGTTTTACTGCCAGATAGATTTCATTTCGCAGATCTTAACTACTGCTTCTTTTTCGCTGGTCAGGCAGAATACTCCCTTTCCGGTGCTGTTGTAGAAGAGTCTGGTTCCTGCATCTTCACCGTCATTCAAGTATACTTCGATAGTTCTGCCATCCACAAAAATCTCTGCATTCCTACATTCAGATACAGAAGATACAAACTGAACCTTCTCGCTCTTTACACCTGTCATTTTCAGGGATACTTTTCCCACTTCTGATACCAGGCTGACGGATTTATCCCCATCCTGTCCCAGAAGAATGTTGAAATCTCCGGTTTCTTCAAATGTCACAGACGCATAGTATCTGTTGTCTGCGATATCTTCTGCCTTGATTTCTTTCCCTGTGTCTTCATATACTGTATTTCCCAGAAGACTGTAGACTTCTTCCACCGGTTTTGTATATACATGCTCATTCTTCACATGAAGTTCTCTTGGCAGAGTCATGCTTCCGTAAGCACCCGGTTCTGTGGCAATATGCTCGCCATAGAAATCGCTGACCCATCCGATCAGGATTCTGCGGTCTTCATGCTGGAAACTCTGGGCAGCATAACAGTTGCTTCCGAAATCTACCCACTGCTGGGTATGAACATCCATTCCTTCTCCGTTCCAGTCACCGACATAATATCTGCACTGCTGAAATCTTCCATACTCATCATAATGGCTCATCCATGCACCCATTACTACATATTTGTCATCTAACGGGAAGAAATCCGGGCATTCGATGGTTCTGATCTTTGTTTCTTCTGTGATCAGAGGGCATTTATACTTCCAGTTCTCTGCATCATCGGATTCATACAGAAGGAAAGTTCCTTTTTCATTTACACATGCACCTAATACGATGTAGTATTTTTCCCCGATTTTGATTGCTTTCGGGTCACGGAAATCATAGTTGGTTCCTTCCGGTTTTTCACGGATAATCTCTTTTTCCGGTTCAAAGTGAAGCATATCACGGCTCTTCATCATTGTCTGATACTGCACAGTATCCCATCCGTCATCCTGCGGTCCGATATGTCTTGTGAGATAGAAATAAACTTCATCTCCCATAGGAAGTGCGCTTCCGGAGAAAGCACCGCCCTTGATCGCAAGGTTGTCCAGAATTTCTTCCTGCGGCTGTAATACAACCGGAAGATGTGTCCAGTGTACCAGATCTTTGCTCGCTGCATGGCCCCAGTACATATTATTCCATCCCTGCGCAAAAGGATTCAACTGATAGAACAGATGATAATATCCCTTAAACCAGCAGAGTCCGTTCGGGTCATTGTTCCAGTTTACAACCGGTGTGAAATGGAACTGCTCTCTGTATGGAGTATCAATGAAATGGAAAAATTCTTCTTTGTTCATTGCTTTTAAGTTATCAGTGGTATCCAGTACGCAGATTCCCTTCTCCATAATGTCTTCGCAGTCACTTAAATAAGCAAAAGTAATTGTGCAGTCCTGTGTGATGATCTCGTATTCTGTGTCTTTGTCTGTTGGAAATTTGATCCAGTTTCCATAGATATGCGGCAGTTCTTTTGTTTCTGTGCTGTTTTCTTTTACGTTCTTCAGGCTCACGCTGCCCTTTTTGCCTGCTTCTGGTTTTACAAATAATTCCAGACATTCATAGTTTCCTGTGTACATATGTAAAATCCCCTTTCTGTTATTTTGTGATATCAGGGTCAAAGGTCAAAAAGCCGTTCGTGCCTGTACGATAAGGCGTTTGAACCCCTGACATCATTTTTTTACTGCTCTTATCTGGTTATGGTACCCGTTCCATATATTTTATAAAATATTGCGCAGTTATTCTGCGCTTTTTATATGTGGTACCCGTTCCATTTTCATGAATTATATAATGAAAATGGTTGTTTGTCAATAATCTCCTGATTCTTCTACAAGTCTCACAAATATAGAAAAGCTCTTTGTGCATTTTTCACATATTGAAAATACCAAAGAACCTTTATATGTATCGCTGTTCTGTTATTCTACTATTATTGTGATGTTATTCTGTTATCCCTGATATCTTACAGTTCTACCGGATATGTAGTCTGTCCCTGATGTACTTCTACAGGAATAATCTGTTTGTGCGGTACCGGGCGGCGGTTTTCAATCAGATCAACAACGGAATTGGCACTCAGCTCAGCAAGGAGTGAAATGTTCTGACAGATGCAGGTTGCTTCCGGATAACAGAGTCTGGTAATATCTGTTCCGTCATAGGTGACAACTTTCAGATCATCCGGAACTTTTTTACCCGCTTCCATTGCCAGATGCATATAATAAAGAGCCGGCTGGTCTGCGCCAAATACGCCGTCAACACCGCCACATTTATACATTGCCCTCTTCGCTATTTCCCAGTAATCTTCGTGTCCGAATTTGTTCCATTCCATGATCACATCCACAATCTCCACGTCATGCTCTGTCAGAATCGTTTCCAGAATTGCATGTCTGTCATTTGCTGCAATATCCGGAGCCACACCGGAGATATTCAGGACTTTTCTGCATTTATTTTTAATCAGGATCTGCGCAGCCATTTCGCCGCCTGCCACATGATCTGAACCGATCATCGGGATCTCCGGACCGAAGTCTCGATCTAGGGAAACGATGGTTCTTTTTCTTTTCAGATACTCGTCACCTTCCAGAGTGTGGGAACCTGTGATGATCCCGTCTACCATGTTTCGATCCAGCATATCCAGAAATTCCCGTTCTCTGTTGCTGACACCGATCGTACTTCCGACCATTGTCTTATAGCCCATCTCATAGAGAGCCGCCTCTGTCTGTCTCACATAACAGGAGAAAAACGGATGATCCAGATCCGGCACCAGGATTCCTACAATCCCTGTTTTATTACGGAAAAGATTTCTTGCCAGTTCGTTTGGTTTATATTCCAGTTCCTCGATTGCATTTTCAATTTTTTTCTTTGTATCTGCGGATACATAACCGGTTCCGTTTAAAACTCTGGAAACCGTCCCCACGCCCACGCCTGCTCTGCGTGCTACATCTCTTATACTTGCCATACTTTACTTTCCTTTATTCACTTTCACTTCGTTTCTGATTTTATGATATCCGGCAAAAACTCTCAGAATCATCCGAGCTTATCTGTCTGAGACTTTTGTCCCGGATATCGTTTACTTTTAGAACTTTTCCATGTTATGTATCAAAGTATAGCACTGGCCAGTCTCTCACACAATTAACAAGATGCCGAAAAGTACCACCTTTCTTTCGTCAACATGGAACATGTTCCATGCTGAATGTTCCATAATTTTATATCGAATCCGTCTGTCTTTTGTTCTTTCCTCTGCGCCTGTTCTTCTGCCTTATATTCATTTATCTTTTATCTTTTATTTTTCTATTTTCCGGCACTGCTCTGTGCGTTTTTTAACATCCTTGTAGACTTTCTGATGCACCACAGACAAGTCGGGAAAATATAGCAGGTGGCTGTCACCCATGCGGTCTGGTCTGCGAAGCAGATGGCCGTGAATCCAAAAGTTCCTACAAATCCAAGGCTGACAACGGTTCTGGCAATCATTTCTGTTACGCCGGAGAATACTGCTCTGCCGGAATATCCAAGTCCCTGAGTTACCATTCGGGAAGCGTTCAGGATACCGAGAACCCAGTAAAAATATCCCATGCATCTGAGATATTTTGCAGACGCATCCAGGACTGCTGTGGCACTCTTTCCGACGAAAAGCATGGAAAGGGTTCTGCCTGCAAGGATCATCAGGAGTCCGGCTGCCACACCGTAGATGACACCGATCGCAATGCCATTGCGCAGACCTCTTTTAATTCGATCCGCCTGTCCTGCTCCGAGATTCTGGCTGCAGAATACGGAGGCAGAAGTTGCGATGGCATCAAACGGGCACATGGTAAACTGTTTGATCTTCATTGCTGCTGTGAACGCAGATACATAGATGCTTCCCAATCCGTTGTTGGCTGACTGCATGACCATACTTCCGATGGCTGTGATGGAAAACTGAAGTCCGGTAGGCATTCCCATTCCCAGAAGTTCTTTTACCGCATCTCCTTTGATCACTCTGTTTTCTTTTTTGAGCCACAGGAGTTTCATTTTGCGGATGATAAAAATAAGGCATAAAATTCCACTAATCGCCTGTGCGGAAATCGTTGCGATAGCAGCTCCGGCACAGCCAAGTTTCAGCACTACGATACAGAACAGATCCAGAAAAATATTCAGAACCGCAGACAATGCCAGAAAGATAAACGGTGTCCTGCTGTCCCCTACTGATCGTAAGATACTGGACAGATAATTATATAAAACTGTAAACGGAATCCCAAGGAAAATGATCAGCAGATAACTGTAGGCATTATCATAAATATCTTCCGGTACCGATAAAATATGTAAGATCTGCGGACATAAAATACTGCACAGTGCTGTCAGGATCACAGCGATTCCCGCACATAAAACTGCGCCATTAAAGATATAATCCCGCATCTTTTCTATCTTGTCTGCACCAAAATATTTCGCTACCGGAACGCCGAAACCGGTGCAGCTTCCCATACAGAAGCCCAGAACCAGAAACTGAATACTACTGCTGGCACCTACACTCGCCAGCGCTTTCGCACCCAGAATCTGTCCTACAATTGCAGCGTCAATAATGTTATACGTCTGCTGAAGCAGATTTCCCAACAGTAAAGGAAAAGCGAACTGAAGCATCAGTTTCAGCGGATTCCCCTTTATCATAGATGTTGTCATTTCCTTTTACCCCATTTCTGAAATTAAGCGGATAGGATCCCCTTCTCTGTCAGTTTCCTAATCTGTTTCGTCTCCCACTGAGACAAAAAGTTCCGAAACCTGACATAACCTTATCATTATCATAGCAGACGCAGATATAGTTTCAATAAGAAATTTTGACATCTTTTTACATTATTTTATCCTGCACAAAAAGAATGCCGGTGGCAAACCCGGCATCCTTTTTATGATTTCTTCTGAATTCATGATTTTTATTCTGGCTGATATAAAACTGTAGTTTATACCATTCCATTCACTGTTTTATATTTATAAAGCATTTCTGCATGGTTCTGTTCTTCGATCTGGATATCCGCCAGAAGTTTGCGCACGCCACTGTCACCAAAGGCAAACAGTTCGTTGTTGTACGTTCCTGATACCAGTTTTTCGGTGCCAATGCAGTCAGTTGCCAGAAAGGCATCGTGTTGTTTGTCTTCCGGGGAGCTCATCGCCGTGTAGGTTGCTTTTGGCTGATAGTCTCTGCCGGATGTATCATTACAGTCACATTCCGGTACATTTCCTGACAGAACCATGGACAGGGAATCATAGTGTTCTCTTTCTTTCTGCTGAAGGTTCTGGAAAAGGGTTCTAAGCTCCGGGTCTTTTGCCTGCTGAGCGTATTTTCCGTATTTCTCAATACAGCTTTTCTCCTGTGTCTGAAGGTCTTCGATTACTGTGCGTTCTTTTTCTTTTAAAATCATGATCGTGTTCTCCTTTTTACTACAGAAATTCTTTTTCATGTTCTATATTCTTTTCCGGCAGATTTCCGCAATCTTAGTACGCTTCCGCATATCATACATATTTTGAAATATTAACATTTGTCAAGCGGATAAAAGCATCCGCTTTGCTACTTGATTTGGTTAAAATATTGATATCGGAATTGACAGTAACTGCATCTGACCTGATAACAGATATTGTTCGTAAAAAAATATATTTTATACTAAAAAAAGTACATTTCTCTCCTGTCAGATTATGCTATACTGAAAATAACAATTTTCTGTAATTGAGGTGAACAGATTTAACATGAAACGAATTGATTTTGAAAACGGAAGTATCACAGGTAATATCCTGAATGCAGCTATTCCCATGCTGGTCGCGCAGATTCTGAATCTGCTGTACAATATCGTGGACAGAATTTATATCGCACGTATTCCGGATGTAGGAACCGCGGCTCTGGGAGCAGTGGGATTATGTTTTCCCATTATTATGATCATCACGGCTTTCAGCAGTCTCTTTGGAAGCGGCGGTGCACCGATTTTCTCTATTAACCGCGGAAAAGGAGACTCTAAAACTGCGGATGATATCATGAATACTTCTTTCACTATGCTGTGTGTCAGTGCACTTATCCTGATGGCTGTCGGTATGCTTTTTGCCAGACCTTTGCTGGTGCTTTTTGGTGCTTCTTCTGATGCTCTGAGCTATGCTTATCCTTATCTGATGATTTATCTGCTGGGCTCTCTGCCATCTATGATTGCATCCGGAATGAACCCGTTTATCAATGCTCAGGGATACGCAATGGTTGGTATGTTATCGGTTGCCATCGGTGCTGTATCCAATATCATCCTTGACCCGATTTTTATTTTTGTGTTTGGTCTTGGCATTACGGGAGCGGCAACTGCTACTATTATTTCTCAGGTTTTGTCAGCCCTGTTTGTATTTTATTTTCTGCATCAGAAAGCCGATTTAAAAGTGCGTCTTCTGCATTTAGATGAAATACCATCCTGCATTGGCCACGCCGGAAATATCATCGGTCTTGGTACTGTCAGCTTTATGATGCAGTTAACGAGCAGTCTGGTAAATATCTGCTGCAACAGTGTGCTTTCTGCTACCGGAGGAGATGTTTATATCTCAGTTATGACGATCGTGTCCAGTGTTCGCCAGATAGTAGAGACTCCGATTGGTGCTATGAATGACGGAACTTCACCGATCATCAGTTATAACTATGGTGCTTGCCGTCCGAAACGTGTGAAAAAAGCCATCGTTGTTCTGGCATGTCTGGTCCTTGTGTATACCGGAATTACCTGGAGCATTATCCTTCTGGCACCCGAACTTCTTATCGGAATTTTCAGCTCTGACAAAATTCTGATAAAAGATGCGATCCCGGCTTTGAAGCTCTATTTTATGGCATTTATTTTTATGGATCTGCAATACATCGGACAGACTGTATTTAAATCACTGAATAAAAAGAAACATGCGATTTTTTTCTCGCTGCTTCGTAAGGTGTTTATTGTTGTTCCACTGACTTATTTCATGCCGTATGTATTACATATGGGAACAGATGGTGTATTTATGGCGGAGCCTGTTTCCAATCTCATCGGTGGTTCTCTGTGTTTTATCACCATGTTGATTACTGTAATGCCGGAATTGAAAAGGATGGAAAACAGTAAATGATATCCTCTGCTTATTGCTTTTCGCAATTGGAACATGGAACATACTTGATTCAATTATAGCAATTCCAGAAACAAAAATCCCTGATTTAACAGTCATCTCTTTACTGAAATACTGCTAAATCAGGGATATTTTCTTATATATTTCCCAAAACAATATTAATCAGGTTCTTATCCAGCATGATCGTGCGGTTCCACGGATTAAGGATGATTCCCTCAATCTCATTTACCTGCAATGCAGAATTGAAAAGCTGACCAATGTCTGTCAGGAAAGTGGACTGGACGCTTCCGCCGCCTTTCAGTTCTTCCTCAAAACTGGTAAATGCCGCCCACCAGACCTTATTATCGCCTGTTTTTACTGTGCCGATTCGAAGCTGATTGTCGCCTGTCGGCGGTTCTACTGCAAGGATAAACTGACCGTTTTCGTTCATTCGTCTGCGGATTACGGTCAGTGCATGTGCCAGTAATTCCTGAGTTGCTTCCTGCTGAAGAGCTGCGATCGCCTGCTCTATTTTTTCATTTTCCTGAAGACCTTTATCCTGAGGTGTGTTTGTATTTGTATTTTTGTCATTACTCATGTTGATATTTCTTATACCTTTCTTTCTCTTGTCCGAATTGCCAGATTATGAGCTGAACAGTTACAAATAGTCAATATTTCTACTGTTCTTCTTCTATATACTGAACGCCCTTTGCCTTATCTCGTTCATTCCGCAGTTTCTCCGGAATTTCTTCTTTTTTCAGATTCTCATGCACCCTGCAGGTTCCGGCTTCTTTTGCCTTCTCATAATACCATTCTTTATATTCCAGTACACCCAGTGTTTCCTGCATCTGCACGATCTGCTCTTCTACACGGCGTTTCTGTTCCTGAATAAGCTGCAAACGCTGTTCAATCGTGCTATCACCTTCCAGACACCAGTCAATAAATTTCCGGATTTCCTTGATCAGCATTCCTGCTTTTTTCAGGCATTCAATAATGGAAAGCCACTCGAAATCGCTTTCCTTGAACATCCGGATTCCTCCACTGGAACGTTCCACGAATGGAAGAAGTCCTTCTTTGTCATAATAGCGAAGCGTAGATGCCGCAACTCCCAGGCGGCGCGCTGTTTCTCCAACTGTATAGTACATACTCATTCCTCTTTTCCGGATCTTTTATATATCTGTTCATCATTATCCTGATATTTTCCGTTCTTTATTGCAGAAAAATTTTCTGATTTTCTTTCCTTCCGCTTATTGATTACTTTAGCTTAAACTCTACATAGACAGGGTCATGATCCGAATAGGAATATCCTGTATTTATGTTCTCATAGGAAAGGCATTCTATGTTATCTGAAATAATGAATCCATCCAGAGTCACCGTATAAGTTTCTCCAGGAATATATTCCATATCTGCATTGCGGGCACTGTTCCACAGGTTGCTACGTTCTTCTTTGGAGAGCTGGTCAAGACAGAATCTGAAATGCTCTGGCAGTTCTTCTCTTGGGAAGGGATAAGCCCAGGACTCGTATTCCCTGTCACTGCTACTGTTACTCTGATCTTCTTTACCTGTTTCCGGATTTTCTTCATCTGCTGATGCTTTCAGATCATGGTTGAAATCGCCGCCACACAATACATAATTGCCAGCTTCATACTCTTTCTGCATGTCTGCTGCAAGCATTGCAATCTGACCTTCGCGGATGGCATCACTGTTTCCGTATGCGGACATGTGCAATGCAAAAATTACCAGTTCTTTTCCATTATCTACCGACACTCTGGAAATACTGTAGCATCTGTCCAGGTCAAAAAATTTCGTAAAGGATGTAGATACCGGAAAGCTTCTGCGCAGTGCCGAGGTAACCGGATATCTGGAAAATAATCCGATTCCGGATTTGCTGCTGCCGTGTGGCTGAGTAAAAGGATAAAACAGGAATGCAGAATCATAGTTCTGCGCAAATACATAGTAATAATCCGGGAAGCAGTCTTTTAAGATATTGTATTCGTTTACATGATAACTTCTGGTAGAGTTCAGATCTACTTCCTCGATCATTGCGAAGTCCGGGTCTTTGGATGCTGCCAGTTCTCCTGCTCCCTGTATGGTTTCCAGAACACTCTCTTTACTTTTTGCCCAGGAAGATTTTCCGCCATCCATGAAAAAGCTGAAATCCGGGGTGTAGGCACCGAAACCGATGTTGTAAGTAAGAGCTGAATATTTTTTTCCTGTAGTCAATGTGTTTGCTTCTGTCGTTTCGTTATTAGTTTCGTTTGTTGTTTCGTTTGCTGTTCCTCTTGTTGTTTCCACTTGTAACTGTAAATTATCCTCAATTCTATGGTAACTGGCGTACAAATAAATAATATATCCAGCCAGTGCAAGCAATATGACTGCCAGTACGCTTCCTATGATTTTGAGGATTTTTCTGATTAATTTTCTCATAAGTTTTCCTCACTTTTATAATCAGGTATATCTTCTCTGCATCGCTTATTATTTCACATCATTTCCCGTATAATGAATGTAGAGAACTTCCATGATTCCGTTAATTTTTCTGTCAAATCCTGTAATTCCAACTATACTAACTATACCCTGTAAAGCAAAATAGCGCAAGCGGATTATCACTTTCCGCCTGCGCCAGGTTTATCATTATTTATCCATTTTTACTTTTGAAACAAAATTTTATTTCCAATTGTATTTCAGAAATAAGTCTTTATTTACGACATCAATTGTTCTTTAATCCTGTTTATACTTCACAGCAGTTCCGTAAGCAATGACTTCTGCTGCCCCGGACATTACCTGGGAGGAACCATATTTTACGCCAATAATCGCATCTGCATCCATCGCTTTCGCTTCATCCACCATACGTTTTGTAGCGATCTGTCTGGCCTCGTTGAGCATTTCTGTGTAACCTGTAATCTCACCGCCAACCAGAGTTTTCATACCTGCCATAAAATCTTTTCCTACGTTTTTGGTCTGTACAACGGTTCCTTTTACGATGCCAAGTGCCTCAAATTCCACACCCGGAATATATTCAATACTTAGAAGCTTCATCCTCTTCTCCTCCTTCGATCTCTTTCATTCTACCTGCAAGTGCCGCCAGAGTTCCTCCGGTGATCACTACCGGAATCGCGATGAGAATCGCCAGCAGTGCGACCGGCATGGGATCTTCTGTATTTACCCATAACACGAATACTACTGAAATCGCCATAAGCACTGTCATGATCACAGCTCCGGCAATTGCCCCTGTTTTTCGTTTCTTACGGATATCTGTTTTCTTTACATCCATAAACCTTGCACCCTCTTTCTCCATCTGCTCGATTTCTTCCAGACAGTTCTCGGCATTTAAGGTATCCAGAGACTGGTGCTCTGCGATCAGGCGCTCGCACATCTCCTGCATCTTCGCCAAACCTTCCCTGCGGTGTTCCAGTTCTTTTAGATGCTGTTCCAGGCAGATCTGCAGGCTTTTCTTTTTCTCGAAGAGAGCTCGCATTTCTTCAATGGAAATATCCATCTTCCGGAATAATTTGATTTCCTGAAGTCGGACAATATCTTCCCGATGATATTCCCGGTATCCGTTCTCCGCGCGCTCTACATTCAGGAGCCCCTGGTCTTCATAGAAACGGATATTCTTTTTGGTGATGCCTACTAACTCCTCCACCTGTTTGATCTTCATATTGATACCTCTTTGCTTTCTGACAGTGCATCTGGAAATTTGCTGTCCTGTCTGTGCTTACTTTATACGGCTTCCATAAGGTGGAAAGTCAAGTATTTTTTGAAAAAAAATACTAAATTTACAGCTTCCAGTGGGTGTAACCTTAGTGTTTTTCTACATATTCAGGCTAAAACTCAGTTTCACTCTGATCGCATTGCTCTTCAGAAGTTTTTCCGCTTTTCATGATCGTTATCAGTGAACTGAGCAAAAGGAACATCGGGTAAAACAGTTTCGGCATGATCTGGAATGCGGAGATTTCACCACCCAGTTCATTCACTGCGGAAATCGCCACCAGCATCTGTGCACCATATGGAATGATCCCCTGGAAAATACAGGAAAAAGTATCCAGAAGTGATGCCGCTTTTCTTGGTGTGATCCCATACTCCTGTGCCATCTCTTTTGCAATTGGATTTGCCATGACAATTGCCACTGTATTGTTTGCAGTGGCAATATCCATCGTCCCTACCAGCAGTCCCATTCCAAGCTGGCCGCCCTTGTTTCCACGGAAAATTTTGTGAATCCAGCTTAAGAGTGCATCGAAACCTCCGTACTCACGGATCAGTGCACACATGGCTGCTACCAGAATTGCCACCATACAGGTTTCAAACATTCCTGACACACCGGACCCCATGTTTATCAGAAGATCTACCGGTGTGGTATATCCGCCGATCAGCATGATCACTGCACCGGACACGATTCCTGTGAGCAGTACTATAAACACATTAATCCCAATGATTCCTCCGATCAGCACCAGTACATATGGAAGAATCTGAAGCAGATGATAGGACTGGCTGATATGTCCCTGAATCTCTGTCTGAAATGACAGGATCAGAATTAAGATCAGTGTTGCTGCTGCCGCCGGAAAAGCGATCCAGAAATTTTCCCGGAACTTATCTTTCATTTCACATTCCTGACCGTTGCAAGCTGCGATCGTTGTATCGGAAATGAAGGAAAGGTTATCTCCGAACATGGCACCTCCCATCACAGATGCCACACAGAATGCAAGATTGAATCCAGAAGCTGTGGAGACGGCTGATGCAATAGGAACCAGAAGCGTAATGGTTCCCACAGATGTTCCCATTGCCACGGACACGAAACAGGCAACCACAAATAAAACCGCCACGGAAAATCTGGCAGGAATCAGACTCAGCATACAGTATGCTACACTTTCCGCACTGCTTCTTCCCACAACACCGACAAAAGAACCTGCTGTCAGAAAGATCAAAAGCATGGTAATAATGTTCTTATCTCCGACTCCCTGTGCCATAATTTCCAGTTTCTTATCAAAATTCAATTCTCTGTTCTGAAGACAGGCAACCAGAATTGCGACCAGAAATGCGACTACAATAGGAACATTATAAAATCCCATCGGTATTTTCATCACATATTCAAATAAAATGCCCAGGCCAAGGTATAATACAAGAAATACACCGATTGGTAGCAGGGCAATTCCTCTTTCTTTTCTCATCTTTTTCCCCTTTTTATTTTTTCCTGTTACTATTTACTCTGTACTCAGTAACTTTCGCTTTCTTTTTGTTTCACTGCGTTATCGTCTATTCTATCATATTAACCACTTCTATGCTATAGCAGGAAAATATTTTCATTAAGAAAGAAATCCCCCGTCTGCTTCTGCCAAAAGAAACGGGGGATTTCATCTTTACTTTTTCGGCTGGTAACGCATATCTGATACATTATAGATAGTCACAAATGCTTTCGGGTCTTCATGATTGATGTAATTCATTAATTTCTGATATTCTGTCTTATCTACGATGGTAATGATTTCGTTACGTTTCTGCATATTGTAGGCACCGATGGATTCGTAAATCGTTGCACCGCTGTGCAGATCTTCGATGATAAATTTGCGGAGTTCTTCCTCCTTTTTCGTAATGATGCAGACACGCCGTTTAATGTTATGGTCGAAGATGAAATGGTCAAGAACCATGCCATTAAAATAAGTTCCCAGAATACTCAGTACGACTGTTTTCTTGTCATATACCAGTGCTGCGGAAAGTGCCACACACATACCAGAAAGGGACATTGCTTTTCCCAGTTCCATATGCAGATATTTGTTCATAATCTTTGCCACGATGTCCAGTCCGCCGGAAGATGCATTTCTGTTAAAAAGAATACTCAGACCTACGCTGACTACCAGAATGTAGCAGAGCACATCCAGTTCCTGACTGTTGGTCATGGAACCAAAATCCGGAAATATTTTTTCAAAAAGACCGATAAACAGTGGCAAAACAATACTTGTGTAAACTGTTTTTACGCCAAATTCACGTCCACAGGTGAAGAAGCCAATGATCAGAAGCACGACATTCAGGATCATGGTAATTGCTGACAATGGCAATGGCACAAAGTTTGATAACACAATACCAAGACCTGAGATACTGCTTACTGAGGTGTGGCTCGGCACCAGAAAGAAATAAACTGCTGCCGCAATGATCGCTACCGCACCTGTCAGGATCAGCGCTTCCTTTATGATATCTGCATAATTTAGTTGTTTTTTCATAGTTAGATTTCCTGTCTTTCTTTCCATATTCTTGTTCTATTGTAACATATAGAAAGAGAATGTCTATCGGCAATTACAAAAAGAGGCTGCCTTCCATGACAACCTCTTCGTGAATTTTTATCCTAACGGCTCTGTATGCTCCTCAGATAAATAAGCTTTCTGTTCTTCCTCCGGAGCTTCCCAGATTGTAGTTGTAGTTCCATCTTTATCTACATACATTTCCTTTATCTCATCTTTCTTCAGACTGCTGTGAATATGATCAAATGGATAAAAAATACTATCTACATATTTCTCCCATAAACTCTGTTCAAAATGAATAGTTCCTACGCCTGTTTCGCTGTCTAAAGATGTATTCCAGTGGTAATTTCCTCTTATATTCGTTTTATATGTTACTTCATCTTCATTATCCTGAACAATAGTGATTCCGGCATCTTTGCAGCTGATATATGTAACATGTTTGTTCATAAAAGTAAATACTGCCACAAAGCAAATTACGGTTGCTGCAATTGAAACCAGAATTGTTTTTATCTTTCTTTTCTTTAAAAATTTGCTGAAATTCTTCAGATCATTTGCTCCATTTCTGCTTTCTTTTGTCTGTGCAGAGAGCTTCATGTCATTTTCAAGATCTGCCTTTGTCTCATGATATACTCGTTGGCAGATTTCGCAGTTTTGCAGATGTTCTTCTACCAGTTCTTTTGTGTCATCGCTCACTGTATCATCAATATACAATGGGAGAATATCCTGGATCACATTACAATTTATTTTTCCCATATCATTTTTCCTCCTGACTTATCTGTGCTCTTATCATCTGTCGCGCACGGTGGTAAGTTACCCTCGCCCATCCGGCACTTTTCTGATAACATTTTCCAATCTGCTCAAAGGAGAGCTCGCCGTATATCCGCAGATGAAATACTTCCCTGTATGGTTCCGGTATCAGTTCTGCATAGCGTTTAAGGTTCTGAATTGTCTCATCCTGCACAATCTGATCTAATACCGCAGGGGATGCATCCTGCATGGAATCCTGTATTGTCTCCGAAAATTCTTCGCCCACATAGATTTTGTTTCGTCTGCAGTAACGGAAGTATGTGTTCTTCGCAATTACAAATAACCATGCGCGGATATCCTTTCGGCCGTCAAATTTCTCAATGTTATTCATTGCTTTCAGGAATGTTTCCTGAGTGATTTCCTCTGCCAGACTCTCGTTTTCGGAAAGTGCGCGGATATAGAGAAAGACATCACGGAAATACTTCCGGTAAATTATTTCAATTTCTGTTTTTTCCAAATTCTGCTTCCTCGCATGATAGTTTTCTCCTGTCTGATTTGTTATTTTTTATTCTACTCTGTTTGATGTCTTTCTATATAACTAAGTCATGGAAAAAAGAAACGTTACATAAAATTTTATATTTTTTATCTTCTGCTTTGAGCATTTCTTTCTGAAGATACTGACACGCTTTTAATAACTGCTTTTGATCCGGACCGGATTGTGCTTCTGATCTCTGGAAAAGTTCTTTAATAAACTTTAGAAAAGTTTCCTACGTAATATCGTAGGCATCTTCCTGATTCTGTATCATATAAAGACAGAAATGGAAAATATCTGAACAATACAAGGTCTGGATTTTTTTTTCGAACAGATGTATAATTTTTACATCAATACAAAGGAGGATTTTTAACAATGAAAAAGTATTTTAAGAAGCTCACTGCCATTCTTGTTGTTCTGGTAATGTTGCTGGCGTCTGTTCCAGCGTCAGCCCAGACTACAAGTACTGCACAAAAACGCTCGGTTTATTCACAGGTTAATGTACAGAAAGGTTATATTCTCGGTTCTTACAACCTGAATAAAACAAGTGTAAAAATCACACAGTCCAGGAAACTTGGTACTGTAAAATCTACCAAACGTTCCGATGGTTACACCTGGTATTATTTTTATCCTGCTAAGGCTGGAAATACAACAATTACTGTTGTAGCAAAAGATAAACTTTCTGGCTCTAAAGCAGAAACAACCAAGTATCCATTTACCATATTAAAATATCAGAATCCAGTTTCTTCCGTTAAAATCAGAAATACAAATATATCCGGAAATAAATTAAACAAAACAGACCGCCTTTATTTAAGCTATAGCAAATACTCCAGGCAGAATAATACACTGAAAATAACTGCAAAAAAAGGATGGGCTCTTCGTTCTCTAGTTGCATTTGACAAATCCGGAAATCAGCTTAACATTGAAGAAATTAAGAAATTTAAGGCTTTTGGAGGAAAAGGCAACTATATTTTGAAAGCGGAATTTTTCAATGAGAAGCGTCAGACATCTGAACTTATAGAAATTGTATTCAAATAGTATATGTACCGGGAGATATGAAAGACTTAAAAACCTTGAATTTTCAACGAAAAACATTTAATTATATGAGGAGGACAAAAATGAAAAAAATACGTACATTATTATACGGTTTTCTTATAGTTATGTTTCTTGCAGCAGCAATGCCTACTGTAGCAGAAGCGGCCGCAAAGCCGGTATGTCAGAAAGCAACAACTCTGCACTATCAGATTAACGAAGGTGGGACAAAGGTTGTGATGGAGAGTCTGTATATCGGAAATCTGTCATCGTCTGCTGCTGTGACTGGAATTACATCCTCGAATAAGAATTTTCAGGCTAAAAAGAGCGGTCTGGCTTCAAATGCCATCTGGATAGGTCAGAAATCAAATCATAATATAAAAGATGGTGAAAAAACAACCATTAATTTTAAAGTAAAACAGAATGGAAAAACCTATAAACTTTCTTCCAGAATTACCTTTAAGAAATTTGATCAGGTCTTCAAAAGCTTCAAAATCGGAAACAAAGATTATGCCTCCGCTTTCGCAGGATACTGGGGAACTAAAACCAAAATAGCAGGTAAGACTGCAAAAATTCAGGTTACACCAGCTTCCGGATACAAAATTGATAAGATCACTGCATACTATTGGCATGGAGGAGAAAATTACGAAGACAAAAAAATCAGAAATGGTTCAAAAATATCCACAAAAGATCTGATGTACATTTATGTGTATTACCATCCCACAAAAAAAGCTGCATATTTTAAAAAACCATCAAATCCGGCGCTCTCTCCTTTTAACTACGAATTTCATGTAAGACTGGAAGCATAACTATTTATATTTATCTATAGGAAATTTCTTATATAGGGTTCCTTTTATTTATAGTAATCTCTTTCTCTATAGGAATCCTCTTATTTATAGTAGTTTTTAAGACGACTATAACTTATTTTTTCTTGTTTTAAGTCATTTACAGTCATTTTTTATACGAAATGGGACGGATAAACCGTCCCACTATTATTTTCTTATTTTGCTTTATTATTTTGTTCTCTGCATTCCAGATGTTCCAGATTTATCAACCTGTATACATTACATTAGAAAACTGTGGAGAACCTGCATGTCCTGCTGACTGCTTGAATGTTACAGCTTTTATCCATCCTGTTTTGGAGCCGCATTTTACGCGGATATACATCTTATTTCCTGAAGTCCAGCAGTTTAAGATTTTCACTGTTGAATTTTTTCGGATTGCAAATGCCTTTTCAGCAGAACCCGGTCCTTTGTATGCCTGAATATTTTTGGCTGCTGTGAAAAGTCCGGTTGTCTTATCTGCTGCATTCAGTCTGGTATATTTTCCATAATTAGATGTACGCACCAAAGAACCATTCTGATATTTATAGGTATATGCTGTTGTGCAGTACCCAAGGGAATAAGACATTTCTTCAGTTCTTACAGTGACGGAATTTCCATTTAAATATATCGCAGCATCGTTTACCGGACGTCCATAGATCGTATTCAGGAAATTTACAACCTGTACGATTTTTCCGTTACGATACTGATACAATCCATTGAAAATGCTGATATCATTGTCAGTGCCACCTCTTACACAAAGGAAAGATTTTCCATTGGAAAGTGTAATGATTCTTGCAGACATTTCATTAAAACTTCCTTTAATAGTGCCGGCTTTTTTGCTGTTAACATAAAGATTCAGCTCCGCCCAATAGCCGTCGTATGCTCCTTCTACCTGAACAATTTTCAGGTTGTCTTTTTCTCCATCTCCGGTAATATCATATTGATCATAGGTTTTTCCCGGCTGAAGCGTGTACATCTTCGGCGCAGCAGCCTGTACCGGCAATACAGAAAAAATCACCAGTCCCATAAGAAACATACATATTGTAAGAAATTTTTTCATGTTCTCTTTTTTCATTTCTTCTGCTCCTTAAATTTTATTTTTTCATGTAATGTAACGCCATCGATGACTGGCTTCATTATAGAACTTTCCTTATAAATGTCAATATATTATTCTGAAAACTTCACAGGCAATTTTCAGTTGCAGGTCTCTACTTCGGCTGTTATAATAATAAACTACAAAAACAGCCGCCAGGTCTGGTAAACTAACAGTAAACTAAACGACATTTTTTTCAAAATGCCCCGCTGGATATTACCTGCTGGTATTATCTGTAAGTATTATCTATATGTATTATCTGTAAATATCACCTGCGAACAGTTACCTTATAATCAGCCAGAAAGGAGCGCATATGTACCGTATTTTTATCGTAGAAGATGATAAGATCATCGCAAATCTTCTGAAAAAGAATCTCTGTTCCTGGGGATATGATGTGTCCTGCGCAGAGGATTTTTCCAATATTATACAGGAGTTTGCCCGCAGAGATCCGCAGCTTGTCCTGCTGGATCTGAAGCTGCCTTTTTATAATGGTTTTCACTGGTGTGAGGAAATCCGCAGAATTTCGCAGGTGCCAATTATCTTTATTTCTTCCGCATCTGACAATATGAATATGGTCATGGCGATGAGCCGCGGTGCGGATGATTTTATCGCGAAACCGTTTGATCTGGATGTGCTGACAGCCAAAATTCAGGCAATCCTGCGCCGTACTTATTCTTTTGGGACTCCGGGGAATGTTCTGGAACATAAAGGTGCCGTCCTGAATCCTTCCCGCTGCATACTGACCTGGAACGGACATGATATAGATCTTACCAAAAATGAACTCCGTATTCTGGAAATCCTTCTGGAACATGCAGGAAAAGCAGTCTCCAGAGATGCAATTATGACAAAACTCTGGGAAAGTGACAGCTTTGTGGATGATAATACACTGACTGTAAATATAACCCGCCTGCGTAAGAAACTGGAAGGCGAAGGTCTGAAAGACTTTATCATTACTAAAAAAGGACTTGGCTACATGGTATAATGTGCTAATCATATAAAGGACTATTAATTATATGAAACTTTTTGTAGACTATCTGAACAAAATAAAATTTCATATTCTGCTGATGCTTTTTCCAACGATACTCACAGGAATCATTTTTCTTCTGTATCAACTGCCCCTGGAGCCAGTTCTGTATATTGCACTTCTCTGGCTTCTGACCGGGCTTGGCGCATATGCTGTCGGTTTTCATAATTACCGGAAAAAAATTCATAATCTTCAGATGATCACTGCAGCACCAGATATCAGCCTGTCGCGTCTGGAGGCTCCTTCTGACGAGGCAGATACCCTTCAGCAGGAAATCATGCACAGCCTGAACCACATGCGCATGGATGCTGAAACTGCAAAGCAGAAGACTCTGGAAGAAATGACCGATTACTATACCATGTGGGCACATCAGATTAAGACTCCAATCTTTGCCCTGCGGCTGCTCCTTCAGGAAAATCCATCAGAAAACAAGGATGCTCTCGCGGAACTTTTTAAGATTGAGCAATACGTGGAAATGGTTCTTGGTTATCTGCGTACGGAGGACATGTCCTCGGATCTGAAACTTTCACGCTGTAACCTGGATACGATCATCCGTAGGCAGATACATAAATATGCCGGTATCTTTGTCTCGAAAAAGCTTTCTCTGACTTATAAAGGAATTTCAGAGAGCGTTCTGACCGATGAGAAGTGGCTCGGCTTTGTGATCGGGCAGATTTTGTCAAATGCGCTCAAATATACCTGTGCCGATGGGATTCATATTTATCTGAAAGATGTCAACGACAGCCATCAAAATTCAGATAATCTTTCAGACACTGTAATATCCTCTACATCTACAGCTACAGACACCGCCACATCCATTACACTTATAATCGAAGATACGGGCATCGGCATCCGCGAAGAAGACCTTCCACGTATTTTTGAAAAAGGCTACACCGGAGTTAACGGACGCGAAAACAACCGTGCCACCGGAATCGGACTGTATCTCAGTCAGAAGATCATGAATCGACTCGGACATCACATCTATATCACTTCCGAAGAAGGAACCGGAACAAAAGTTTTTCTGGAATTTTCCAGGAAAGATCTCATGATGTATTAATCTAAGGATGTCAATGTCAAAGCTGCTCCCTGGCTTGATATCTGCGAATTGCCCGCTGCTTTATCCAGCGAAATGACCTTACAGAAATGTAAGGTTTTTTTGTATATTGTAACCTGCTTCGATGGCAGAAGCCGGAAAAATTTTCTATACTTATCTTATCAATCAAAAGAAAGGAGCCCGGTTATGGCTTTACTTGAAGTAAGAAACATCAAAAAAATATACAGCACACGTTTCGGCGGAAACAAAGTGCAGGCACTTTCCAACGTCACTTTTTCTGTAGAAAAGGGTGAATTTGTCGCAATTATGGGAGAATCCGGTTCCGGAAAAACTACCCTTCTCAACATACTGGCATCCCTCGACCGTCCGACTTCCGGAGAAGTTCTCCTGGAAGGGAAAAATATCGTACATCTGACTGAAAAGGAAATCTCTGCTTTTCGAAGAAAAAATCTTGGATTTGTTTTTCAGGACTTTAATCTGCTGGATACTTTTTCTTTAAGAGATAACATCTATCTTCCACTTGTTCTCGCAGGGGAAGATTACAGAGAAATGGAACAGAAAATCCGTCCGATTGCAAAGGCACTTCTGATCACAGAACTTCTGGACAAATATCCTTATGAAGTTTCCGGTGGACAGAAGCAGCGTGCAGCGGTTGCCAGAGCTTTGATCACAGACCCGAAGCTGATTCTTGCAGATGAACCGACAGGTGCCCTCGACTCCAAAGCGGCATCTGCTCTGCTTTCCATGTTTGGCGAAATTAATGCAGAAGGACAGACCATTCTGATGGTAACTCACAGTGCACAGGCCGCCAGTCATGCATCCCGGGTGCTTTTTATCAAAGACGGAGAAGTTTTTCATCAGATTTATAAGGGCAGTAAATCCCGTCAGGAAATGTATCAGATGATTGCAGATACGCTTACCATACTGACGACAGGCGGTGAACATCATGCGTAAAGGAATTTTCTCAAAACTGGCAGTCCAGAACATTCGCAACAATAAAAGTACTTACATTCCATATATGATCACCTGCATCTTTTGCATCGCCATGATCTATATGATGGAATTTCTGCGTGACTGCCCGACTCTGGATCAGGCGGTCCGCCACGCCGCAGAGGTACGGATGATTCTGTCTACAGGTGAAGTTATTGTTATCATTTTTTGCGTGATCTTCCTGATCTACAGTAATAGTTTTCTAATGAAAAGAAGGCAGAAGGAAATTGGGCTTTATAATATTCTTGGACTGGAAAGAAATCATATCGCCATTGTACTGCTGCTGGAAACCATTTTTACAGCAATCCTTTCCCTCTCCGCCGGAATTACATCCGGAATCCTTGCCAGCAAGCTGTCACTTTTACTTCTTTTAAGACTGCTTCACATTCCGGCTGTGCTTGGATTTTATGTTTCTGCAAAAGGAATTCTTGTCTGCCTGGCAATGTTTGGTGGCATTTTTCTGTTGATCCTTCTTCTGAATCTCAGGAGAATTCATTTAAGCCGTCCGGTAGAACTGCTTCATGGCAGCAACGCAGGAGAACGGGAGCCGAGAGCCAAATGGTTCATGGCACTGATTGGTTTTATCTGTCTGGGAACAGGTTATTATCTTGCCATTACAACAGAATCTCCGATTGAAGCAATCAGTGCTTTTCTGCTTGCTGTCATCCTTGTCATGGCCGGAACTTATCTGCTTTTTACCGCAGGCAATATTGTAATTCTGAAGTTTCTTCGCCGCAGAAAAAGCTTTTATTACAAAACAGGAAACTTTATCAGTATTTCCGGTATGCTTTACCGTATGAAGCAGAATGCTGTCGGTCTGGCAAGTATCTGTATTTTAAGTACGGGTGTCCTGCTGATGATTTCCATGACAGTTTCGCTCTATTTTGGTATGGGCGACACGATGGTGAACCGTTATCCGTATGACGCAGACATTTCTGTCACAGGTGTCAGTGAAAAAGAATGCCAGACTGCGATAGATGCTTTTGAAAAAGCGATTTCCGATAACAATGTTCCGGCAGAGAAAAAAGCAGAAGAAATTTATCTTACCATTCTCTGCCGCAAAGAGAATAACAGGATTCAGATCACACAGACAGATACTCTTAGCAATTCCGGTTCCGTGCTGACTCTTTCTCTTCTTCGTCAGTCTGAATATGAGAAGCTTACCGGAACAAATCCGGCTTTACAGGATGGTGAGATTTTCGCATGGATTTCAGATTCCACTCAGAAATCGGATTCCATTACCGTCAATGACTCTGTTTTTTCTGTAAAAAAATGGATGGACAGTTCGCCGCTGACCTGTGGTCGTGACCTTATCTATGATAATGCGGTATTTGTTGTGACGGATTCTGATTTTGAACTGTTTGATGAAATGCGCTCAGAAATGTATAAAGATGTTTCCTCTGCTCCGGCAGGACAGGATCTGACCGTTCATCTTGGTCTGAATATCACCGGCTCTGATGAGGAAAAGATTGCCTTTGGCACACCGGTTCTGGAAGCCATTCGCGGTCTGAAAGAGAATGGACAGTTATCAGATAACTCCTGGATCACTTCCGGAATCCGGGCACAGGAATACAGTTCCTACTATGCTGATAACGCTTCGCTCCTGTTTATCGGAATTTTTCTTGGCTCTCTTTTTCTTCTTGGAACTGCCATGATCATTTACTACAAACAGATTTCCGAAGGCTACGAAGACCAGAAACGTTTTGAGATCATGCAGAAGGTAGGATTAACTCACCGGGAAGTCAAAAGCTCGATCCGCCGCCAGATCCTGATGGTATTTTTCCTTCCGCTTCTCATGGCAATGCTTCATATTTCAATAGCATTTCCACTGATCCGCCGAATGCTCCTGTTATTCGGTATGACAAATACCAAACTGTTCGTTGGCTGTACCGCAGGTACGGTACTGATCTTTGGACTGGTATATGGGCTGATCTATCTTATGACCGCCAAGTCGTATTACCATATTGTGGAACGGAAATAAATAAGGTTTTTAACAAAAGGGAGATGCTCATGCATCTCCTTTTAAGCTTCTGTAAATGATAGTTACCTTGAACAGTAATCTTTGAGTAACTGTACTGCCTTCTCTGCATCATTGGTTTCCACGAATATACCCACACCATATATTCCAAAGCCGGGTTACAACATTGCTTAAAAAAAAGCTCCAATCTTTTTTTGTATCCATGTCTCTACCTTTCTTCCACTTACAGCTTACCAATATGTGCCAAAATTACCACGACATAAAACAAGAATCCGCTAATTTTTAACTGGGCATCATATATCTAAAACAAATCAACAGTATTTTCACCCCAAAACATTCTATTCCTCTATAAATTAGCTTTCTCCTTTATGTCTGTCCATAAGTAACAGAATAAGCATACCAAAACAGAAGTTGTTATTTTTTGCATAGTATGTTTTCTAAAATAATAATAACCACGACATCAACCACAATAATCCCCAATGCAATATACACAAAAAATGCAGGCAAAATATTTTCAAACAGACCCATGATTAATATAAGAATTGCTATAACAGACATTCCAATTCCCATTGTTCTGCATAGCTTCTTTTCATCATATTTTTCCTTCTCTTCTTTTGAAGCTGTATTATATCCGGAAATAAACCAACTTCCATGTCCAGAAAGTAAAATTATAGAAAGCACAGCAAATATCACAAAGATAATCCATACTATCCAGTCCGGACCTGTTGCTAAATCTGCTAATTTCATCTATATACACCTCCGCAGCTTCCGACTTGCTTTCACTTTATTTTACCATAGCGCTTTCTAAAATACTATTCTTTACAATTTTATTCTAACTTTTTACTCAACAGAAAAAACCCGGAAACCTTACGGTTCCGGGGTATCTTACGTTTGGACA
>UMKZ01039179.1_pt1 | contig 27235 bp, 30 predicted proteins | sample 1966441 | NCBI WGS metagenome assembly UMKZ01 (sample SAMEA4836189, study PRJEB28245) | human gut metagenome | biome: gut microbiome; material: fecal sample | place: Denmark | collected 2008
CTGGACTAAAAACAAGACACTTCTATTGGCATAATGCGCCTTGTTTTTACGACGACTTTTCGCTATCTTCGCGAAAGATATAAGTAACCAATGGCGTTTGATTAAACCACACTTCGAATAATCAACACCTTATGCTCCTACAAAAGCGTTAACTTACAAAAGAATGGTGCAAGGGCTCAATCTTGCACCATTCTTTTGTAATACAGATATCGATTATTCTCTTTCATCGCATGATCCTCAATCTTTTCACCTAGCATCTGAAGGCAATTGAAGTTACAGACATAGTAACCAATTGAGAAAAGAAGGAAAATCGCACAGCAGTTACACAAAATTGCCGCTAAACTCATACTGAAATCAAACTTCGTTAAAACATAGAGAACAGTGTCAATACAGAAAAAGGACATGAAAGAATTTCTAATCTTCTTGTATGAATACCTGATAGACTTCTTAATAGTTTCATTCACTACACCATCCGTCTTCGGAGACACGGTAAGACTCATTCCAACAGAGAATATGACACCAGCCACAGTGTATAAGGTATCCAAAACATCGCCCGTCATTAACGCCCTTGCGTATAAGGATAAAACAACGGCCAAGACTATTGACACAAACAAGTATATCGTTAACTTTTTCATTATTTCAACAATTAATGAAAGCATATTTTGCTCACGAAATCAATTTCGCGAGCAAATGTAATAGCCACTTTCTATTTCGCCAAACGACATATCCTCCAGCCATAGCTGTAATCACCCAGAAGCCGCGGAGCCTGAAGCGCTGCCAAGCGGTCAACGGCTTTTCAACCTGGACCTCACGCACCCTATCCACATAGACAGAATCCACCATGTGCCGATAAACAGTATCGTGAAGCATTCGGAATCTGTCGCGCACTTTCTCTTTATACACGTAAACGGTATCATTCTTCTCCTTCACGAAGATTGAATCGCGCTTGAATACTGAATCCACCTGCACCTTACTGATGTAAGTGGTGTCTCGAACATAGATGGTCTCTACTTGCTTTCGAAGTGCCCCGCACGATGTCACAAGCACGGCAAGTAGTGACATTGTCACCAGTTCGGAAAGAAATGCCACTAGTTGTATTTTCATTGCCTTCTAATTTGAATCAGTCCGCAGCCTCGACACCTCCACCCGTAGCCGCCCATATTAGCACCCTTCTCATACCTTTTCTCCCGTATAGCGCCAGTTGTAGCAAATTTGCCCTCTTTGTTCGCCATTCAGCCTGTGTGAGAAATGAACGAACGTGGGGTAGAGTATCATCTGGTCGAAAGGCAGCCCCAACTTCACCGCAAGTCTTGCGAGCTTCACCGGATCACCTGCCGCTATGTCTGCCGCTTCACCTTTCAAGTGTTGGCTCGTAGGCGCTCCGCCGACGGCCGCATTGAGCGCCTTGCACCTGTATCCGGAATTGACTTTCAACGGCTTGCCCCACGCGTCGCGCAGCGGCTGCAGGACATTCTCCGTCAGTGCCTGGATGCTGTCGCGGACCTCGAAAGAAGTGATGACATTGCAGATGCGCTTTGCGTCTGCGACCTCACTCCTCTCGAACTCCCGATAACTGAAGTCTTTGCTTATCGTTCCCATCTCATTCTCCTTTGATGCCGTGCTTCGGCTCTTCCTTAATCATCTCGATAACCTTCTGTGCCTTCTCGCTGTCCACGCAAGAGATAATCTCCTGAACAACGTCCACCACTCTGCCTGCCGCGCTCTGCTTTTTCTTTGAGTTCTCGATAACGGAACGTCCTTCAATAAGCAGTACGCCTAGAGTTGCCAGAATCGCACAATAAGGCAGGCTATACCAGGTAAACACCGCTCCGAGTATGTCAATGAGCAGGAAGAAATAAACTATCCTCAGATAGTCTATAATCTTCCTCACAGTCTTGCGCAAACCGTGACTCATAATGCGTTCCTTATTTGTCTTTGCCGCATCTATGCCTGTCCACATGTCTATCAATGCCGCTGCACAGACCAGTACACATAGCAGGAAAGCTATCATTATCCCTCGGCTCAGGTCGTCAGGGAGATTAAACGTTGTGATTATCTCATCCATACTCTACCACGTTATAAAATATAATAAAACGAATATTTGCATCGTAACTGCTCCAATTAATGTTGCCGCGAAATCCCAGGCATCAACATTACCATCATGCCGGCTGTCATAACGTTCTTTGCAGAACCCCACCAAAGTAGCGACGTTCCAGGCATACGGTGCGAGTGCTTCATAAAGTGAACATACGGCTACTATTAAAAATCCTGCGATGAAGTGCAGCAATTTGTCTTGCTGAATCCTGCCGAAAAACGCAAGCACTCTAGATATAATCTTCTTCATGATGCACCTCCTCTTTCGGCTCGACTAATTCCAATTCTGCAAGTTCCTGCTCGGCCTTGTTGTAGGCATCCCTTGCATTATAATATACTGTAAACTCGTCCGGGTAAACTTTCTTGAAGTCAAGCCCCAATTTCTGACATTTAATCGCATGCGCATCTGACTTTCTCATGATGCTCTGCTGTTTAAGAAGTTCTGCCGTCAGTGCATTGTACTTCTCCATCTTCTCCTGATTCGTCATGATAAATTGAATTTATGAATTATGATATTTCTCTGTGTATATGCCGGGTACGCTTCCAGACACACCCTATTGGTGTTAAAGCGGACAAACTTGAACCATCTGACATCCAATTCATTGATTATCTTCCATGCCAATGCGTATCCATTCCCTTTCTTGCAGTGGCTCAAATACGAGTTTATCGTTGACAACAAAGACTCGACGAACTCAACCCTCACGCCTCTATTGAATAGCCTCACCCGGGCTATCGCCCTGCGGATGATACGCCTATTCGGATAAACTCGGTCCATCTTGATGTGGACACCAAGGCATTCAACGCCTTTTGAATAGTGCTGGCAATAGAATTTGTTTGGATGCAAGGTTGCGCCTAATGCCGCAAGCCTACTGCGCATTTCAGGCAATACCAGCAAGACATCTTTGCTCCTGGACACTATGTAAAAATCGTCAACATATCTTCTGCTTCTCACTCCTATGCCTTCAAGCCAAAGATCTATGTCGTTGAAATAATAATTCACGGCATTCTGCCACACAAGCTGGCCAATAGAAGCTCCTACACCGTCAGGCTTTGTAAACAACGACTTCCCAGGTGCGATTTCGTTCCATTTGTATAGCGGAGACTTCCTATGACAATGTTTAGTCGGGTAAGCGAAGATACAGACTTGGAGCAAATACAACAATTCATCCTTATCGTCTCCATGATAGTCACTTTCAATGACTTCCCGAAGCTGTTCAGACGCAATATCCTGCACAATGTTAGGGAAGCATCCTGCAATATCGACCTTCACAATATAGCAATCCGAAGTGAAGCCACTGGACATCTCGTATATGTCTGAGATTACTGCGTTCTGGCAGGCCGACGTTCCCATGCCCACTCGGTTATTGAATGTATTTTCGCTCATCCTTGCTTCAAGCAACGGCCTGAGCCGCATATCCAAATAATAGTGCAATACCCTCACACTCATTGAAGACGCGAATATCTCACGAGGGCGAGGGCTATCGGCAACAAATGTATAAGCTGTAGGGCGCAATGACTTGTTCAGCACATCAAGATAGATGCGAAGACACCTGGTCAGGACTCTTTCTGTTGTTGTCCCGGCCTGTGATATACGCATCTTTGATATGATTGACCGCTATCATTGTATTCTGATTTCTTTGACAGTTCGAGACGGGAACGGCCTGATTCCTGTTGTACATGTTACCGTTGTTGAAGAACCCGTAGTTGCCATTCGCATTCCAAGCGGTGTTGGAGTTGTAGCGGCAACACGACCAGCAGTTGAAGCCGTAAACGAGCAAATTTCTTGTTTGTCGGTGTAAATGACACCTATGCTCCTCTATCAATGTCAGACTGCCATAGCCTCAAATTTTTTAGCCGGCTATGGTCTTGCCCTTTGCGAGACTCGCCCTGTACTTTAACAATTCGCTGTCGATTTTTGCAACTATCATAAACAATTCCACCTTCTTTGAGCTGACGTACGATTCGGGTGTTATCATTTCCCCTGCTTTCGGCTTGCGCTTCGCATAATGGATAAGATTCTCTTCCACGCAGAAATCCAAGTCATTTCTGAGCACTGCATACCAGCCTATCGCCAAATCCAGGTATTTCAGTTTCTCTTCCTTTATTGTAAATGCCAGAATGTAATTTCTCATCGCTGCACCAGACTCTTTTATAAGCGGCGTTCCGTAGATCATCCTATCGGATTTGTTCATCAAGAACTGCGCTTCATACAAGACTTTACGCAGCCTGCGCAACCCTACGTATATCGAACTCTCTTTGAGTGTCATCGTTTCTTTTATTTAAAGTGCGCGACGCGGAGGCCGCGCACAAGATTAATTTTCAATGATACAGAGCGAGACGGGAACGGCCCGATACCTGTAGCACATGAAACCGCCGTTGAAGACCCCGTAGTTGCCATTCGCAAACCAAGCGGCGTCGGAGCCGCAGCGGCAACACGACCAGCAGTGGAAGCCGTTGGATATTGGTATCCCGCCCATCGCCTTGATTGTCTTGTTTACCGGATCCGAAGTCACACTACTATTTGTACCATACTTGATAACGGACAGGAGATCTGACAAGTCTTCGACCGTCGGCATATACCAGCGCCCTTTCGGAAGTCCCGTCGTGCTGATGTTATAGCAATACTCTGCAGCCGCAGCTATCGACATTCCGTCAGAATCTTTATACGACACAAGCTGTTTAGTCCTCTCCAAACCATCACGCATGCCCATATTGCCGTAATCTGTAGGCTTAACTGGCATGTATGACGCCAAGCACTTTAACCAACCCTGCTCACCTTCTCCGAAGACCTTACGAATTTCCGCGCAGTTCTCCCCCAGATATGATTGAAGAGCTATCGGATAGCCTCTATCTCTGACACTGACGATAGGCGATGCGACATTGCCTTCATAGGCATTTGTCCCGGTAGATTTGCGATAAAAAGCAACAGCCCTTTCAAGCGAAGATATAGCGCCTTCCCCGCCGCTGCCGCCATGTTTTCTACGGATATTTGCTACAGCCTCGACCTCCGGCATCAGCACCCCCGTAGTTGAGAACCCGAGCTTCCCCACATTATATGAAGCCTGCTGCCAAAAAGTAAAATCATACTCAATCTTAATATCGGACTCATCGATGTATGCCTTCCAATGCTGTGCAGACAGTACCGAGTTAGCGGTGAATGCTGAATTAAGGGCATCTACCAGTTCTTGTGCGGTAGTCGCCTTGTAGGTTACTGTAACCTCAGTATTGTCAGCCGACGACGAATCTACGCGAAACGAAATGACGCCAGTCCTGCTCTCCCCGTCGAGCGTGTATCCCGAAAGTCTGAGAATCCATTTTGTTGACCATGGCCGCAATTCGTTCTTCAAGTACACAATCTTGACTTTGCGCCCTCTCCTGTTATAAACTGCGCCGATTCTCTCGTAATCGTCAGAAAGTTCCTCAGAATTGAAGGAATCCGCAGTTATGAACTTAACCTTGCCCGTAGAGATTTCTCCCACCACTGCATCGCCGACGCGCGGCAATTTTGTAAAAACATTAGCTATCATAAGTTTACATTATTAGCAGTTATACCATTTGAGTTTCCACGCCGAATCCCGGACAGCAATATAGTGCCCTCCTGTGGAAGAGTCCACGTCTATATACTCTTGCCCCAGGGCTGACGGAATTCCATTCCAGTCGTAACCTCCGTCAGCAAGTTGACTCCAGTTGTCCGGGACAGAAGACTCTGAAGGCGCACCATGCCCGAATAGTTTGATTGGTTGCCCACAAAGCAGCGAAAGTTCCGAGAAGTCTTGATCTTCATCTAGGCCATCCAGCAATGCGGATACCTCCGCAGAAGTTTTGTCGGCGGTGTGTGCTACGCTTCTGGCCATAGAAGTGTCGGCGAAGTATATCCAACCTGCGCCCAACACAAGCTCATTGCCGGAGTCCAGTGTCGCTGGAGGCGTAGTCGTAGATTCCACAACGCACTGAAAGGCTGAGCCGTAGCGCGCCACAATGTTGTCCTTATAATATGTTTGTCCTTCAACGTATTCTCCCCTCGCTTCTGGAATGCGGCCGATATCCTCTTTTTCCTCTCCTTTTAAAATGCTTACAATTCCTGTCGCGACGTCAATCACCACTTTAATAGAAGCCGCCTTCTCCGCAGCAGCAGCCTGAGTATTTGCCTCACTCGCCGCATCATTAGCCGCTTGTGTTGCCTGCTGAGACTTGAGCTTCAGCAGGCCAAACTCGTCAACACGTTCTTGCTCGGCCTTAACGCGGGAATTTTCCGCTGTTGCGCGAGAACTCTCGGCATTGGCACGCCCCTTCTCCGCTTCGCTTCTACCTTTCTCTGCAGACACCCTACCGCGTTCCGCAGATACTCGCCCAGTCTCCGCTTTAGCTCTCTCCAATTCAGCACTATCGGCTTTACTTGAAGCATCCACAGCCGGCTGACGCAACCAGGTGATGAACTCTTCCTCAGTTCCCTCAAAACCATGTATTTTCGCCAATTCATACGCGCTGTAGCCATATCTCCACGCCACCAATTCCGCTTCAGTTGTAATTGTCCCATCGCCATCAGACGCACCCCGCCAAAGCTGTATTCCCGTTTCTGACGGATTATGTATTTCCTTGATCTCATCAGGGAACCCAGCCGCCGGAGAGTATTCAGTGATTACCACTATAAGATTTCCGACACCAAGCTGCCTCCTTGACAACGGCAAGAACACCTCCAGAGACATTCCGTCTTCTGAAAGCTTGCATAAAGTCGTATCCTTTCCATTTCGCTCTGCGACAATTGACGTGCGCCCGTCAGGAACAAAATACTCCAGCCTGACATGCTCCGGAATAGCCACCTGCCCGCCACCGCCATCGGAATTGGCAGGCCTCGTGATCTTGACATTCAATGTCAGGTCACTTCTGTAATGTTGTCTCTTCATATATTGTAATCGTTATTTCTGTCAGCGTAATGCCACTTGAACTTAAAGGAAGACAATTCCTCAATCGTTGTCTTCGCATCGCCTTCGTCAATGATAATCTTCTTGGCGGTGCCACTCTCAATGACGTATCGTTCCGAGCTGCGCATAAAGTCCATCCAAAAAGAAGCCTCGTCCTTAGTCGCAATGTAACCGGTACCCTGCTCAAAGTATAGCCTTGCCGAATTATCAAGCTCACTCTCCAGCCCACCATTGATGAAAGTCGATACTTCGCCATCAGAGGACAAAGACTTCGGGCCAGTAGCGTGGATAGTATCAAAGAAGCCATAACAGTTCCGGAACAGATATGAGCAATGCCTGCGTGACGGCAGCAAGTAGAATTCTTGCGGAGCCCCTAGTGTTTCGACAGCCGGACCGGAAGTGCTAAGTTTCACATCCCTCGCCCATACTTTCCAGCCGAGTATAACTTCATCCCCATATCCAGCAGAAGCTACGGCAGCACTGACTACGGAGTAAGAGCAGTCAATCCGTGCCATACCGGTAGCTGAAGTCAATAACACCGGCCCCGGAAGCGTAACCTGCACCGGAAGATGTGTCATAAAATATACTTCCGCCAGCAGTTCCGAGCCAGCGCCCGGAGCTGAGTAGAACTCCCACTTTAAAGACACATATTCAACACTGTCCCTGAATGTCATCACACGTGCCGGCCGACGCGTCAGGATATCATACTCGTCAACACTCAGTTTGGCAGGCTTCGCCCCAAACAGGACAAGATGCTCCCATTTCTGGCCACCCACAGTAATTTTTATGACCCTTACAATATATGCCAATGAGAGACCTGGCAGGTTGCCTGCAGCACAAGACTCCAATATTCCGGACAAATTCAGAACAATTTCCTTATTATAAGGCATCACTGAAAACGCGGCCACCTCCTCAGTGTCCACCATAACTGAAACAGGTACAGCCGAAGTGCCGGCATCGCTCACACGCAAATCCGACGCACTCCTGCTGAAAACTATTTCATATTTGCCGTATGTATCATTAATGGTCATATTGCCTATCTTCTGTCACAAAAGTAGGCAAATGACGGCCGCTAGAAAGGACACGCAGAGTCACCTCTGAGAATCATACGAAAGGAACTCACCTCTTGCCGAAACCGAATCAGAGTTGACATTGAATGTCAATGTAAGTTTTCGAACAACCCATCGTCTCGCATTGAAATAGACGAGCCGATACATTCTGAAATTACAGATATCTAACAGCGATAGGTTCAAATCTGCCGTCACGCATTGTCTCTCGGAGGAAATCCAATTTGCAAAAGCCTCATGATATTCATCCAATAATCTATCCACCGACATCAGATGCGGTCTAGTAGACTCAGGCATTTTTGTAAACTGAACGCCCATATAATGTTCTTTACCTTCTTCTCCCACTGTGAAGCCCGAGTCTGTCATTTGTCCATCAAACACATATCCCATATACACCTTCGAATCTCGTTCTTCGTTTGAGGCCATAGGGGGAATTATAGGCGCGGCCAGATAAAACGGAGAAAGAACATTATCAGACCTCTCGTAATAAATGACGTCCGGAATCGCGCAAACAGGTATAAAATCAACGGACGAATCAAAAGAAGAGCCCTCGTCGCCACCAATTTCGCGTTTCCGGGCATTATGGTAAATGCTGTCCACCAAATATGCCCTGTGCTTTTGAAACAAATATGATTTCCCAGAATAAACATCGCCGGTATTATAGTTTTCAACTGGGGTATATTCCTCCCCCTCCATCATAGTCAACGCATCAATAAAACCGTCTGCAATCATGATTTTATTTTTTGAAACATTGAGAGACATGTCAGATGATGACAACTTCCCCGAGCTATCATCGGAGAACCCAAAGACATATTTGCAGGAAGGCTCTTTCGAACTGGAGTATATATCCGAAATCTTATCATCCCATTCCAAAGGCGCGGCTTCCACGATATCATTAAAAAGTGAAAATTTAAGTTTGCTACCATCATAATATACCGCCGCACATCTCATACGCGAAAGACTCTTGATCAGTTCAAAAACAGTAATGTCCGGCAATGTTCCCGCCAAATCAAATTCCGTTTCGTCAAAAGTGGCCACATCTCCGTCATTTCCATTCTTAATAGAGGCTCCCCAAGCGGTATTATAATACTGCAAAACCGAAGAATATCTGCCAATAATTGATAGCGTCGAAAAAGATGGCTTTTCTGACCATGCATCAGGAATTGCAGCCAGAATTCTATCGACGGATATTACAGGCGTAAAGGTTTCGCTATAAAATAATTTCATGCCTGAAGTTCCTCCCTTCAAGACATAAACTGGACAGTTCATATACTTATCTATGGCATTGACTCGTTCAATCTTGCCCGCATCATCTTGATATATTGATTTTGCAACATATTCAGGATTAATTAGCGGAGGCGTACAGATTCCAACCTCATGTCCTTCTGAAACTTCATATGCGGTATACCATGCTTTGCGACCCTTAAATTTCCGAATGTCCAACTGCCAAAGTTTTTTAGACCATTCAACCTGTATATCGCGCCCGGCAAAAGTATAATTAAGGTGTTTTTCTTCTATAGAATCGAACAACAAAGTCCCATAGAACAAAGGAATGCCTCCGGCCTCTATGACGGCTGACAGCTTCTTAACCGAAGGCTCCAGCATCATTGCCGACAAATACCCGAAGACTTTACAGTTCACGGGCGTAGAAAGAAATGTTATCGAAGTGCTGAATGGTACTGGCATGTGGCTGTCGTCCAACATAGGATTCTCATACTCGATTTCAAATTCAGCAGACGGATCAATATCCAATGATACGCCCTTGTCAGTCAATATTCTAATCATAATCTACCTCTAGTCTTATATCTATTATACTTTTCAGTCTGCTCTACAATTCCATTTTTCCCCAGCATCGACACATCAGCCCGAAGCGGATGGCTGAGGCGCTTGTTCAATGTTTCTATGGCATCAATAAGCCGGATATTGTCTTGAGACTCACGGACGACAACCTGAGAGGCGCTGCCAGCTTGCGTATTTCCACCTTCAGCCCTGGCCATCGTTGCCGACAGAGGATACACGGCATCAAAATTCAGATCCTTGAGCGTGCCGTTCCGCCTTGCAGTTTCCAATGTGGCCAAGAACGGTTGCAGTGTCGGATTCGCAAGACCTGCCGCTGGAATTATATATTCCCCGCCATTCTCTCCCACCAGAACTGTAGGAGAAGAGACGAACCCCCTCTTGTTCGGAGACAGTCTAGCCTTGAAAGTCTTTCCGTCCTGTGCTCTTTTTATATTAAAAGGTCCACCATCCTCGGCGCCTGTCGTAATCGGAGTGGCAGCAATAATCGCAGTCTCAGCCAAACCCATTGCCCCCATAATCGCTGCAGGAGCGATGCCCCAAGGAATTCCCCATTCTGCCAATGTCTTGGTAACGCCAAGAGCGGTATTGATAATAGACTGTGTGATCTTCTGGGCCTTCTGCCTCTTAGCCTGCTTCAGTTCCATCTGTTCTTGATAGGTGTCCTTCTCCTTCTCCAGCGACTCAATTTCCGCATTGTATTGAGCTTCACTTATAAGCCCGGCATTCAGCCTCTTTTCCAGAGACTTTTTCTTCTTGTCATTCTGTTTCTCGTAGTTTTTAAAAGCACTCTTATCCCTCGCCGCCTGGAGCTCGGACGCCTGAGACCACAGGCTAAACATTTGACTAAAAGCCCCCTCTAGCGCAGTTACGGTATTTGTCAGATCTTCGAGCCCGTATTTTCCGTCTGCGATATTCTGGAACAGCTGGTTCCATTCCTCCTGACCAACTCCGAACAGCGTTCCTCCTGATTTCGGTGCGGTTGCCGTTTCGGCCGATTCGCCCTCCGAACCCTGAGACCCTGTCAGTTCGGCAATTGTCTTCCGTATTTCCTGAAGCTTCAGTTTTATGGCATCCAGGTTCCCGCCATCGAGTTTCATAAAATCGGCACTATCGCTAGATTCTATAATTTTCTCGAGTTCCGCCTTTAACTCGCCAAGATACTTTAGGTCAATGCCGGCAAGTCTCTTCGCTTGTTCTTCTTTCAGCTGTGCCAGTTCATCCCCTGTTGCCTTACTTGCAGCCAGCTCCTCAGCATTCTTTGCCTCCATAGCCGTTTTTTCAAGACGATACTGCTTTTCGAGAAGACTGATATCATCGTCAATCTGCTTCTTTCTCTCAGCTGCGTCCTCTGCCGCCTGAGCCTTTTCCGCATCGGATTCGTCTTTCTGGAGTTTGATTTGCTTATCCGCCAACTGTGATTTTAGGGCAAGCAACTGATCTCCAGAGTCCTTGCCGGAAGCAATCCTTTCCTGAAGCGTCTGTATCTCCAGTTCAAGAATCTTCTTCTGGTATTCGTCTTCTGATTTAATGTCGCCTTGTCTATATTGCTCTTTCAGGTCATAAGCAGCCTGGAGATACTGGCTGTCCGAACCAAGTGACCACTTGCCCCCAGATGATGTGGGACCGACTGGCGCAGATGGAGAAGAAGCCCCCGCAGACGTGGTCTTCTTCAATGTCGGTCCGATGAAGTCCGGGCTGCTTTCATCGACTGGACCAGATGAAGCCATCCCATATAGGCCATTGAGCTTCGCTTCATCCTGCACTGCCGCTGCGGCCGCCACTCTCAAGCCGTCAAGAACCTTATAGAAACTCTCCACCAATGGAAGCATATAATATGCCTCCTGTGCGTTCTTTGCGCGCGACATGTCCGGATAATTAAGTCCCGCCGCTGTCACTTTCCCAGCCAGATTTGACTTTGCAAGCGACAAAGCTGCCGATTTCTTGAGAGGATCCTGCTCGGCTTCCGCCGCCTTCATAGCCTCTCTATAATCTACCACAGCCTTAGTAACCGCCTCAATTTGAGAAGTAGTCAGTTTTGTCTGATTCCACCTCTCCAAGAAGCCTATCACAGAATCAGTCGCCTTGCTGGCGGCATCAGTCAATGAATTAAAGATCTTCGTCTGGGCTTCTTCCATCGCCTGCAACTTAATCTTTCGTTCCAGCTCAGTGTTTGCCAATTTCAATGCCGCTGCTACCTCCTCATTCGAAGATTTCTCCGTCAACAAATGAGGGAGATAATCCCCGAAACGCTCGTTAAGTTTTTTAATAGCATCAGCACGTTCCTGCGAGCCAATCTTTGCATCGGTCACCGCCTTGCCCATCCTATCCAGGGCGCTACGCTCCCGCCCGATCTTGTCGATGGTCTCAGTATAGGCTTTGTTAAGTTCTCGCTGAGCCTTGGAAATTTCATTAAATCGTCTAACAACCGAAACAGCAATACCCGCCACCGCGCTAAAAGCGCCTACTATTAACCCTACAGGATTTGACTTAATAGCCCTACCCATCATCTTAAATGCGACGGCAGCTCCCTTTACGCTACCTGATAAAAGATTATGAACAACTGCCAATGCAAGAGTCCCAGTTTTGGCTGTGCGCAAAGAATACAGTTCCTTAACAAGTTCTGCACGATGGGCATTGGACCAAAAGACTGCTAATTTCTTGGCTGTAACATTTGCCAGATATGCAGCAGTCCAAAGCACAATGGCTTCACGTAAATATGCTATGACGCTTATTAGCCCAGAGAACACTGTAAGCCCCTTGTTTGCAATCGTCATTCCTTCCGACATTGCCGGATTCAGCTTCTCGCCAAGACTTACCACATTCTCCAGGATTGCTTTCTTCTGCTTTTCCAGTTCTGCCGTCAAAGAGTTGTTCTTGACCGCAAATTCCGCTGTCAATGAAGTGCCGGCAGTAAAAGCCTTGTTGGCGATTTCCTGCTGTGAACGCAGTTCGTCCGTATGCTTTGACAGAGAGCCGAGAACCGTGGCAGCCCTCTGCCCGTTCAAGTGCATTTCTTCCATTGCTGCGGTCACGGACGCAAGGCCACCCTCGCCGCGCTGCATCCCTTCCAGAACTTTCAATAGGGCTTCATTCACGTCTGTCTTCAAGAGTTCAGAGAACTCCTCCAGCGGGATGCCGGCTATCTGTGCAAAGGTCTCAGTTCGCTTGAACATCGCCATAATCGTCTGGCCGATAGCTGTAGAGGAAGTCTCAGACTGCTGACCGTATTTGTCGAGAGTAGCGGCAAGACCTAATATCTTGTCAATGCTGATGTCCGCATTCGGAGCAATACCTGCAAGTCTCTTGGAGAAGTCCACGATATAGCCTTCATTGGCAGTGGAAGCCATGCCGAGTTCATTGATAGCAGAACCGACTTTCAGCATAGCCTGCTCTATACCATACTCGTCGGTAAGGCTAAAGATGTCTGTCATCTTGCCAATGGCTGTGATAGCAGCTTCGGCATTGCCTCCAAGATCCTCGGACAATGCGACATTGATTTTATCAGCGGCCCTTGCAAAGCCGAGAAGATCCTCCTGTCCTGTTATGCCGAGTTTACCACCAGCACGAACAAGTGCTAAAAGTTCATTCTGAGGTGTTTTCGTATCAATCTGCTTCAGGCTGGCGCTCAGATCCAGGATCTCGTCTTTCGTCAGATTCGTGGTCTTCATCGCATCAGTCAATGCTTCATCATACAAGAGGAAAGCATCACGAGCCCCAGTAAATTTATTGAAAGCACCTTGAATCGCGCCAATCGCACCATATATGCTCACGATATACTTACTGAACTTATCCGACAACTCACAAGTTGTGTAATGGACCGCTCTAGACTGGTCAGTAAGCTCTTTCAGCCGCGTTTTTGTTTGCTGTAATGTGCGATTCAAGTTCTTCCAATTTTCAGTCCCCGGGACAGCTTTGCCAAGAGCCGCATTAGTGAGTTTTATCTGATTGCGAAGTTCTGAAATGGTCTTGTTCTCAAGAGATACCCCGCTCTGAAGTTTGTCAAATTGCTTGCGGCTTTCTTCCAGCGATTTCTTTTGGTCTTTAAGAGTCTGGTTCAAAGCCTTGTACTCTTTCGTTCCGTTCTTGCCAGCGGCAGACATTGCCTGAAGTTGCTGGTTGGTGGCCTTTATCGACGATTCTGTATCTCGCATCGTCTGCTCCAACTTCAATATACGCTTGCGGCCAGCATCACCATTCACAACGATGTTCAGCTGCAAGTCCTCGTTTCTTATCTTTCCTGCCATAACGTTTGATTTATGGCACAAAAATAGCCCTCCGAAGAGAGCTAATAAAGGACAGTATGAAGCGTCAGTTCGATTGGAAATAAAGTATCACACCCAAAGTGCAGCCTATAGTCAGGACTAGAAAAAGAATTGTCAGAACCACTGTTACTGGAACTTCGCTACGCCTTTTCTCTTCTTTTTTACGATAGTACTCAGATAACGACTCCTGCATCTCCTTAGAGTATTTGCTCAAGTTTCTTTTCCGTAATGGAAATAAGCCATGAGCAAAAAAACAAAAAAAGATGAAACTTATCAGAGGACTAAGCAGCAACAATAGTGGAATAGCCGCCAGAGCCGCAACAATAGCCCCTACGCCTGAAAACAACCATCCAAAAAATGCTGAAACCAATCCAAAGAATTCACCCATAGTTACCACTTTATAAACCCTGTTGGGCGCTTCAAATTTACACAACTTTTTCATTTATGCAAATTTCATGCACCTCCTTCCATCTGCTTGCGGATATTCTCCGCCACATCATCAGTCAGATCATACATCAGTCTGGACGCAATAGAAGAATATGCGCCGAACACGTAGCGGTTATGAATCTTCTTGTTGCTCTTCGAGGTCTTTGTACCATGTCTCAAGCGTCGCAAATCAAGAAAACGCTCATAATCCGTATGAGTGAACGTCAGCTTACCATCCATGTCAGCACCTCCGGACACAGAGAGGCTTCTGTCGTTGAACAGCCTTCCCGATCGGAAGCGCACGGCACGCCCGATGGCAGCACTCTGAGAACTCAGCATCCTGCGCCCCTCCTCTTCCAGGACATTGCGGACAAACCTGTCTTTCACTCCCATACACTAGCAGATAAATGATATTTCAATGCTATAGCCACTCCACCCGCCAAAGATTGAACTCTCCGGCGTTATATCCACAGAATCAAGCTTCAGCCCTGACAGCAGATCGCACATGCCTGAGGTGGCGTCGTCAGCGATGCGCGTCAGAACAGCGTCGGCCAACCCCGCCAACTCCTGATACTGTTTATTCTCGAGTTCTTCGGTCCTGCTGGTCCATAGCCCTTTATCCAACACGAATATCACCGTACTCAAGATTGACGAATAACCGTCCGAATCTCCAGACTGTTTGCATTCCGTTCTCGCAGCGACGATTTGAGGCCCGGAAAGGCGCGACAATTTGGACGTGGCGTCAGCCTGTGCCGTCGTCATTATAGCCTTGTACTGACGAAAACTGCCATCCTGATATTCCATCCGCAAAACCAGTCCGGACAGGTAATTATCTATTCTTATGATTTTTGACATTCTGCTCATAGCGTTTTCTCTCCTTGTAATTATGCCACATGATGCTGATTATCGTAAACAACGGCTGTTCTTCCACCTGCTCCATAGTTCCCACGCTTTGCTCCTTAGCGATTTCCACCAGAAGATCATTCCACCCGAATGACGGCCCGGACGACTCGCCATCTCCTGAGAACAGCAGTCTCATATCAATCAGTTCCCCGTCAATGCTGATTTTCTCCTCCTGAAGGTACTTTAGACACGAGGCAAACCACATCATTATGAGGTTCTTCTGCCATGAAGCCATCCCGGAAACAACCCGCATATCATCAGCAAACTTACCTGAAGACACTGGACGGACCCGACGCCCGGCCCTGTTCTCCCGCAAAGAAGCCCTCCTGTATAAAAATGCTAAACATTCGTCCAGATCACTCTCATCGCGACTCCGGAAGAATGAGTTCAATGCTGAAGACGCGTGCCTGAACTCACCGAAAGTCAGATTCTGAAGCATGTCGCCAGGCCCTATCAAGCGTGTAAAACCGACATTGACCTCCGGCAAAGGGTTCCTGACAGAGGAGAACGCCAGATGATGCGTATCGCCGTCGAAAAGAAATCCCAGACAACCGTCACATAGCCTGAAGATATTCTCGTCGCGCTTTGTGAAAGACTCCCTATCGGCAGCAGCTGCTCCAATCTCCCAGGCATTGACTTCCAGCCCGAGAAAATAATACAGAACTCTGACATTGAACTCCAGCGGAGACTTCCCTGCCGCAACACAATCCTCGAACATCTGGAACACACGGCAAATCTGAGTCGGAGTCATTTCGTCCCACGAAGACGGTATTTCCGCCGTGCGCCCGGTCTCAAATATTTCGATAGACGTCATACGGTCGTACAATATTTCTTTTTCGGATCATTCTTCGGCAAAAGACGGCCTACAGGGCCGCCGCCCCTGCTGAGTATAGCCCTGATCTTGTTCATCACCTCTGCTTTCTGCTTCCTCAATTTGTCCAGATACCAGTCAACTTCGGCCGCAGAAACCTTTTCTGAAGCCTTATTTCCCTGATATGTAGGAGAAAAACGCTTCGCAATCTCCAGCGGAAAGACTGTCAATGACCATCTTTCGCCTGCCGTCACAACTGAAGAGAGCACGGCCGCCCTCACTGCCAATGATTGAAGAGGCTGTTCGCAGCTGCCGGCAAGGATATCCTCCCAATAGCCGCCGAAATACTGTTCAAGTTCATTATCCTGCTCCTCTATCACAAGATTCTGGAGCATATAATAGACATAGTAACTCCCCTCGATAGGATAGACTGCCTCGAACTCTTCCAATGACCTCACAATTGATCTTCTGACGCGACTGCGCGCATCTGAGTTCATCCACTCCGGAACCCTGTTATTCTCTAGATATGAATACAATGCGTCCATGGCGCGATAATAACGCTCTCTCATAGCCCTGTCGTCGCGGTCAACCATCCACTCGAACGGCATTTTCTCGTTGTTGTCCATCTTCACTTTCCGCCCTGTCGATTCATGGGAGACTGTTGACAATGCAGCATAACGCATGATTGCAAGAAAGGCAACAGGCATACGGACGGCATTGGCCAGTCCCATATCCTCTCCCCTCTGATAAGCTTCCGCCGCAAGGTTCATCACATCCATTCCTACGCGGTTCTGGACTTCGCGCACAGCAAAATCTATTTCCGTGCTGATTGCCCGATAAGGAGAAGAAGCATACCATTGGCCCGTCAGATCTTCCAACTCTATCGAGCCTCTGTCGTCTTTGTTGAAAAGTCGCATAATCATTGATTTTTTATCCGTGCAGATGATGTGAGCGCATCCTCCGCCTCCAATTGTTTATGATAGAACGCCAGTTTAAGCCCTTTGCCAGGGAAATTAAACGATATCGCCTGATTTATAGGTTCAAGAATTGCGCTTGAGGCAATCTCCGTGTCCGACAACAAGAACAATTTGAAAGCATACAGCAGTTCCGAGCCGGATGCCAGCTTTCCGTTCACCATGACATTTGAAAGTGACGGATGCAGGCCCATTCCCGACGTGATAGCTGAAGTCGAAGCTTCAGAGATCTTCAGCTGGCTCTCCACGAAATCCTTGATCTTCTGATCCACCGCTGCAATCTTCCACTGGGCCCTCTCCGAACCGGACTCCGACGGAACATCGACCGTATAGAAGAACTTACCGGCATTCTCCTTGCCGGAAAGAACCTCGGTGACGCTATCGAGAAGGCTACTGGTAAGGTCGCTGATTTTATCCTCAATCTCAGCGTCCGACCATTCAGGATGCTCCATTCTCAACGAATTCCGCTTCTCATCCCAGTATTCCTTAGGTGCCTGGATGTGATAGGCAAGATTGATTCCATTGTCAGTCACATACTTGAAGATGGACGGAATTTCAGAGCCGCGGATAATCCAGCGGAGCGCTCCCCAATACGACGGCACAGAATAAAAATCCCTGGAAAAAGAGTACGTATGATTATATGACGCAGAAGCGGCATACTTGCCTGGATCGCGCCTGTCATACACAGGATAAACCCGTACTCCTGTTCCAATGCAAGAATGTTCGAAGTCCCCGACTACAATATGCTTCACATCCGCAATATTGCGGGTGTCGGTCCATTCGAGCCGCGCATTTTTAGCTGGAATGTGTTCCAGATGCGATATCCGCTTCTCTCCTCCAATCCTGTGCCCGCGCGTCAGGTATCTGGCGTCAAAGAAGCCTTTAAGATGCAAATAATCTGTCATGCAGCCCTTGATATAAGCGATATAATCCCAGTCATCCAGCCACGATTGGACATCCCTGTCTTCCACCCATTTATGGACAATTTTGCCATCCTCGAAGGCCAGACGCGACAAAAACACCCCTTGTCCGAAGAGAAGCCCCATCTGGCGCTCCAAGATGCCTGGTCCGAGATTGTTCCCGTCCAGCACATCGCGCAACCGCGACGGCAGCATATTGTCCGAGCCATACGGAATTATCTTTTGTCCGCAGACGGTTGCCGGCATATACTCCCAATTCCGTTCCTGGGCCTGCCACAGAATAGTGTCAAGCCCGCTGTCTCTCTTATTAGACAACGTGAACGCCCGCCCGTCATCCAGAACCTTTATCCAGGTATGATCTGAAATTTTCTTCTTCATATCAATATTGTTTTTTCTCCTTCAAAAGTCATCAGCAGAGGCTGCCAGAACTGCCTGTACTCACCAGTATCCAAGTCAATGTAAGATTCCATATACTCGGCATTCTTATTATAATCAGCGCTTTGTCTGACCCTCAGCATACCATGCCGGACTTCGACAACGCCATCACTTTTGCCTGTACTGCTGTTGTATGACATGAACGTAAAACTGAAGCTCTCGCCAGCAGCAGAAAGCTTCCTCATCTTTTCAATGGCTTCATAAACATTCATGGCACAAAGGTAAGCCTTGGCGGCGCCCCAATAAAGGACACCGCGCCAGCTGACGCTACACGAAGAACTGCCATTTTCAATGTCAGAAATAACGTAAAACAGCATTGACGCGGAACCATTTTACGCGCAATCCGCTAAAAATGCAGCACTTGGCTGAATTTCCCCGACAAAACATCTATTTCTCGTCACAGAAGAGCCCGACCGCGCTCCGGAACGGATGCGATTGCAAACCGCATCCGGAGTGATATATGGCGATACCATGACAGAATGACGCTAACGGCATTGAGGATCAGAGGAAGCGGATGAGGCAGGCACACGGCCTTTCGCTATCTGCCTAAGTTGCTTGGTCATAATAAGATACTTGAAAGAGTCGGACGGATTGGTTGACCGTGTAGGAAGCAAATCTACAGGCAGCCTCTCAGTACTCTTGTCCTTGAACACAATCCCGGACTTCACTTTTGTCCTCGCATTTTCCAGTGACAGCTTCAGATACTTGGCAGCCGAAGCATCGATGCGGACTACCGGAAGTCTAGGATTCGTCTCCGAAAACAGTTCCTGCATAAACGCATATTCTTCAGGCTGCGGGATGTTGCCCTGATTGATGGACATGAGTTGAACCGTCCAGCCGGTGCGCTTGCTCCCGTCATACTCGATGGCACGCTTCAGTTTGCTGACCTGATCTTCTCCTACAGACTTGTAGGCATTGCCGGCACGGTCATAATAAAGTTTCAGAATGCGGGACCGCATCGGCTCGAAGTAGCGCCTGAACTTTTCTCCGAGCTCGGGGATATAGGCCGGAGGCAGCGTGTGCAGGAACTTGATCACACGGATGCAATCCCTTGTTTCCTCCTTGCAGTTCTGGGCAACAGACATTGAACACATATTGCCGAAGTCAACGCCCGCCATCAGCGGCTTGTCCATATCCACATACTTCAGGACGCGGCAGTCTTCCGCATCCATCATGTTCATGTCGTCGTATGCAGACTCATTGATTCCGTCATAATAGAAATGCCTTTCGGCCAATGCCGTGTAGAACCTGTCTCCGGAATCAAGCATCGGCTTCATCGACAGTATGGCGGTCTTGAGGTCAGGCAGCTGCGCGGCAATCGCATCAGAGAACCACTCCTCTGTAAGGATATCGGCATTGATATAACTGGATGCCTGGATGAAGAAGGTCCTTGCCTCCGGTCTCATCCGAAGTTCCTGCCATCTGGAGCGCCACAGATCGGCAGTACGGCACTTGTTCCTGAACTCATTATAATCTTCCTGCGAGCCGGTCTTCACCCACTTGTCCCTTGCGGCCACACACTCCTGCAGAGATTCATTATATACAAGACCCGCACGGATTACAAGGAGTATCGCCGGCACATTCATGCTGGCCGCATATTTCAGAACCCAATCATATTCGCCGACGTGTGAGGTATCCGGCATGTCCGTCGTGAACGAGAACCCGCGATAGTACACACTGTGTCCATACTCGGCACGATAACCACGAACAGCCTTCAGAAGATTGGAAATCTTTTCCTCCTTGAAGTATTTGACCTCATCCCCGAAAACATACACATAGGAAGCTCCGGCCAATGTTGATGGCCGGTCGAGCGAGCCGAAGCGGATATTGGTGCCCGTATAGAAAACAATCGTGCGTTTATACGACACCAGCTTATTGAACGGCTTCCAAAAATGAGGCTTCAGCCAAGACGGAAGATCCGATTTCTCCGCCTCCGAGAACTGGGGAGGCTCCTTCTCGACGACATAGTGAAAACCTTCTTTCAGTCCCTTCCGCTCCAGGCCCTCAAGAACTGCCGGAAGGATATTGGAAGAAAGGTTATTGAAAGTATCAGCCACCCAGACGCACGGCGCCCCGGGCAACTCATAAATCACATCAAACAATCTCTCTGCCTGAATGTCCGTAGTCTTTGCGGCACCACGGCCAAGAACAGCCACGCACTGGCAAGCCGAGACCAAAGACGTAACCTGTGCGAACTTGTTCTGATACTGCACCGACGCGGACTCAGTCCTCGACGTATTAACTTTCTTCCTGTACCCCATTGCTCAATATCTCTTCCACGTTCATATCTGTGACACCGGCCTCCATCTTCAGACGCTTCTTCACCATCTCGGGCGCGACAAGGCCCTCTATCTGACGACCGAGCTCCTGCCTGTTCACCGCCGGCAGACCAATCGATTCCGGAGTCAATGACAATACACGGAACGGTTTGACATACATCTCCGCCGGAAGCTTTACAGGATCATCCTTGTCCAGCTGCAATGCCCTTGCCTTGTTCGCAAGGATATTGGCAGCCACCTCGTAATCCCTGGAAGTCTGCGCCGCATCCCTGGCAGCAATATAGAGAGCGTCGAACTGGTCTGCAATTTTGTTCCGCAGCGCTTCCTTGGAAATCTTCCTGTTGCAATAGAACATCTCGGTGGCCTCGCTGTACATGTCAGAAGCATGATCATAACTGAAGTTGAACGGTGCGGCCGTCAGGAACTTTATTGTCCTGCGCTTCCCATACTGCCCGTCGAGAGAATAGATAAGTGTGAGAATATCCACATACACCTGCTCTTTCTCGCTCAGCGCACCTTTGGAGCCGGACGCAATATAGTCCTGAATACGCTGGAAGGCACCCTCTTTTTCCGCGCCACCGAACAGATCCAGCTTGGAAATGGAGAACGACCTGTCACGGACAATCTCCGAGAACTGCTTGATGGAGTCAGTATCGCCGGCAGCTGCGAACCGCGCGATATTGATTTCCACCTCCGCCCGCTTCTGGAGACGTCCCCGTACCACACTGTCGAAAAGTTCATCCGCAGGATCTTCGACCCTACTCATAAAAGCCCTATGGGACATGCCCAAAGACTTTGCGATATCTTCCTCCGTCCAGCCGCAAGCCGCAAGCCAGCTCACCTTCTCCGAATCAGACATGTGCTGCCTGATGTCATTGTTTTCTTCCATTATAACTTTCGATTATCCTGTTTACTTCCTCAAGTTCATTCTCCTTCATCCTCAATCTCTCTTCCCTCTGAATCTTCAGATCCGGACGGTCGTTCTTTTTCATCTCGGACTTCACGCGCCATATCGCGCCGATGAGATTCTTCTGCCTCCTGAACAACTCCGAAACCGTCATCTTCTGCAAGGCTTCGCGCCTCTTCACCGCTCCGAAAATCGGATGCTTTCCCAGCACAGAATGATGCTCTTTGTAATACGCAAATTCGGAACGGATATTCCGATTTTGCGTAAAACTTTTTATTACTCTTTCCGCTGTGTCATAGCAAGTTTCGGGTGTCGTGCAGGAATACAGATTCTCATGCTCATTGACGAAATCATGCCATGCCGTTATCATGTCGGCCGCAAGGATCTTCAATTCCGCGGGGCAATCCGCATCACCAAGAAACGGCCACTTCTTTCTGAAGTTGTTGCCATACTCCTGGCTTAGCGACAATGATGACAGACTGTTATTCTGGGCAGCGCAATCGGCAAATGCCTTCAACTTCTCTTCCAGGATATACCTGAAGCGCGGAGCCTTCCGGACGAGCTCGTCAAGCCATCTGTTCGGCGCGTATATACCAAGAAGCCGAAGTCCTTCATTGACCTCGGCTCCCTGACGAATCCATCTGTCTATGTCATTCATACTAACTCAGCAATGTTTTCTCGATAAGGGAGCTGATTGCCTTATATCCTTCAGCGCTTGCAGATATGAAGCGTTTTCTGACCAAAGCTTCCATCACTCCATGCTCGCAAGGATTTGCCCTGGTAACTGGTGTAATGAAGTTTCCGAACGTGAATCCGACTTCTATAGGATAGTGCCTGTAGTGTCCGTAATATACGCGGATAAACTCCTCATCGTCCTTGGCGTCTGAAGCTGCAAGGAGTTCCACCAGCTTCGACTTCCCGAATGCCATCGGCACCCTGCTATTGTAGATTCTTTCGCCGCGCGACGTCGTGTAAACGTATGGCACCGACAGCTCCTCCAAGTTTACAGGCTTGACTGGGATCACGTTGGCCGGAACGAAGATGAAGTCATCAGCAATGCTTTCATCCGCGACAATCTTAGCCAATACGCCTTGGAGTTTCTCCTCGTCAGAATATGCCAGAACAACCATCGGCAGTCCAGCCATCTTCTCCCATACTCTTTTCACCTGCTCTTCGGTGCCCTTGTATGCGAGCACGACGACAGCAGCCTGAACATCTTCCTGCTCCGCAACAGCAGCTGGTTCCTTGTTCACATCGGCCCCCTGAGCCGCCTGCGCTACTTCAGGAGACTGAGCCTCCTGTTCGGGAGCCTCAGTCTTGCTTTTCTTCTCGCTCATGGCTAGACGGTTTCGCCGGTAGGTTTTGCCGCATCGGCAATCGCCGGCATTGTACCAGTGTAGTCACCAGGAAGGAACTTGTCGTTCAGTTCCTGCTTGAAAGTGAACTTGCGCTTGTTGGCCTCGTTGTTTCCGGTTCTTTCGGCACTCATGAACAACGGATTGCACTTGCGGCCGAACATCTGAGTCCTGCCGGCGGCAGTTCCGTCACAGTCGGTCACGAGAATGACAACGCCCCTATTCATGAAAGCCTCGGAAAAGCCTTTGATTTCCGCGCTATTGCCTGGGTGTTCGTATTCAACTCCCTGCTTTACACCGCGCGCATCAGCGTCGCCGGAAAACTCCTCAGTCTCAGTAATGGTAGTGGGTGTCGCATAGATTGCAACGGCCTTTGCGCCCTCTACGAGCTCAAGGTCTCCTTTCAAGGCAGTATTGCCAACCTCTCTGGTCGGCTCCACCTTGATGTCATCCACGTCGATGATGATGATGTTTGATGATCTGGAAACAGGGCAACCTGCTCCGTCTCCGTTCTTAGGAATACTTACTTTCGTGTACATACTCTTTTATTATTACCGGGGAACCCGCAGGGAGTCCCCCGAATTTCACATTAGGCAGTCTCCTGGGCAGGGTTCTCCTCGGCCCGTGCGACGGCCGAGCCGTTCACCCACTTGTCACCCAATTCGGCTTCACCGGATGCGATGGTCGACGCTGGATCGTATCCGTCAGGAACTGAAGCGAACACGGCCTCCGCAATCTTGAATCCTGTAGAAAGAGAATACTCGCCGAAAACCTTCACGTCGTAGTTGCTCTCCTCGATTTTGGTGATGCAGCTCTCCGCCTTGCTGTAATCCACGAGCTCCACAAAATTCTCCTGCGGTGTCGCAAAGATGATCTGGGAGTTATACATCGACCTGAGAGGCACGAGATGGAAGTTTGTGAAGCGGATGACTCCGTCGGTCTCGACACCTGTATATTTGCCGTTGATAGCAAAATCCGCCCTCTTGTACTTTGTCAGCAGCTGCTCGGAGCAGAATACCGTCACCACATTTGCAAACATGCCGGAGATTGCATCCACGAAGCCATTGATGTAATCAAGGACTTCCTGGTCTCCAAGAGTCATCGGGTTCTTGGCATTCTTGTAGAAGTTGATCTTACACTCTGCGTCCTTCTTGCCTTCTACAAGGATAGTCTCGAAGCCGTCCATTGAATCCTTGGCAGCTTTGCCCTCATCACCGTCGGAAACATTACCGGCATCCACGAACTTGCCTTTCGCGATCATCGACAATGTAATGTCATCAAGCACCTTCGGCAAGATGTGGTTCTCGATGATATATCTGGTGATAGGCATCTCAGCCATTGTCTTGCCCTGCTCGTACAGGAACAACAGCCAGCTCTTCAGAATCTCGGCAGGCTGGATAAGGACATTGATCTTATGCCTTCTGTACGGAATCCTGACAGGAGTGAACTTCACCTTACCTTTAGGAGTCCATTTAGGTGTGAACTGCTGTGACACCTCAGACATTATCGCGGCAGACGCGATATAATCACTATTCGCCTGGATGCGTGTCATATACTTGGCGTCAGGGAATCCGTTGTAGATTCTCTTGGTAAGAAGTTCCAGTTTCGCCTTCGGAGGCATCACCATGCTGAACTCCGTATTGAGATCGGTGATGTCAATGCCGGAATCGGCAACAGCACCGAATGTAAGAGGGTTAGCGGAATTGAGAGCCTCTGCCACCACTCTGTTGTGCTTTGCCTTCATGTTGATGGCAAACACAGGTGAACCTGCAGGAACACCTGCAACCGGTGCAGGCTTCGGTTCCGGTTCATTAGTCAGAGCCAGGACATCACCCTGAAGCTCCTTGATACGAGCCGCCAATGCCGCAGTAGCCTCAGCGGTCTTCGCTTCAACAGCCGCATTGAAAAGATCCAGCGCGGACTCGCTGTCATCCTCGATGTCCACACTTTCCAGTTTTGCCAGGAAAGGCTCACCGTAAGTGTCACGGATGGTCTTCTTCTCCTCTTCCGAGAGGGAAACCTTGCCATCCTTGACCTCCAGCTGAGGCTTTCCGAGAAGACGGGCAACAAGCTGGCCCATCTTGGAATTTGATAATGATTTCTTATTCATTTTTTAGAGAATTTGGTTTTCAGATTAGAGACCGGCCAGCGCCATCACAACCTCGGCAGTTTCCTTCAATGACTTGCAGGCATCTGCCATCCCCAGACGTATAGCATCAGAGGTGATGAACATCTTTCCGGTCAGGACACCCTTCTCGTCCTTCAAGATTCCCGGCCTTCCGGACATCACGTCATCCTGGAACATCTTCACATGCACAGCCAGCTCTTCCTGAGCCGGCTTGACATTGCCCTCCAGAGCCTGGCGGTACGCATAGTTCTTGTCCTCAGACTCCTGTGCGTAGATAGATATCCACTTTTCACCAGTCATGGGATTCTGCGCAGAATCATCGCAGAACAGATAATACGCGCCGATGGAGCCGACTTCAGAAGTCTTGTTGTCCATATAGATTGCGTCACACTGGGACGCAACCCAATATGCAGCAGAACCGCAGAGGTCGCAATGGACACATACCGGCTTCCCGGCATCCTGGAGTTTCTTAATCGCAGCGACCAACGGAGGCACGGCATTGCCGGAACCACCGCCACTGTCAATGTCAATGACAACACCGGCAACGCTGGCATCGTCAACATAGCCTTCCATGATTTCAGCCAGAGTCTGAGTTCCATACGATACGCACGTATCATATTTTGTCATAGTGCCATGAATAGGCACAATCATGACTCTTCTACGATTTGATTTCTTGTCGCCTGAAGCTGCTGACATCTTGGTCCCCGAATATTCCATCAGTTCCGGACCGGCCGCATCCATGACTATCGGCGACTTTGCAAGGAACTCACGCGCGACACGCATCAATTTCTCCGGCTCGGAAACGAACCAGAGACTTTGCATTATATCACGGGCAAGCTCGAAAGTATTCACCTTTTTCATACAGATATATCTTACCTGATGCAAAAGTAGAGAATACCCCCTCTATAGAAAGGACACGGGCTTTTAATATTCCCGCGTCTTGTATTTTGCTGAAATTCTGATCTGGTCAGACGTCTTGACATCCAGACGCAGCGGAAGGTCCTCAGATCCGAGAACATCCTTTCCTCCGTCACAGTAGAACACTTTAAGAACCAGCCTGTGATTCAATATCCTCACAGGCGATGACAGCACGGCCGAAAGCGAAACGGTCCTGAGCACTCCTTCAGTCTCAGCCGTATCCTCAATAGTCACAGATGCTGTTGCCGGCACCAACGGAAGCTTCATCTCCTCGGCATTGTCCTCATCAAGGCTCAATGCCACCAACTGGTCAACTATTCGTATCATTTTCCCAAACCTTTATAATCTATAGACTCATCGATGTAATACGCTTTCCGGATCAGACGCTGCTTGATGGCCTCGAAAGAAGCCTGGCTTTTGCGGTACACCCTTTTGTGCAACGCATCGAAGCAGTCCGTAGAGAACAACTTCCTGGAAGTTATGAAGGCATCGACAATGTCCTTCTTCTGATAGCCAAGAGACTCCCCCTTCCTGTAATAGCCGGCGAAATCCATGTCGAACACTGCCGCCAACGCCATGTTCAATGACGCCTCATCGGCTTCATTATAATACGGCCAAAGTTTCTCAAAGTGCCTGGTGATGTCATTAATGGGCATCCTCAGTTTCACCACGAAATCGCCGGACCTGGCGGTAACCGGGATATCGCTGCCTCTGAGATGAGCCACGAGCAGTTTTCCGAACACGTCAGACTTGACCGCCAGGATCCCGTCTTCCTCCGGAGGATACAGGAACGTCAGGAAGTCCGCCAACATCTGTGAGCTCACTTTCAACTCGACATCTACCATACGCGTAAACAATTAAAATTCAATACAATATACGAATTTTTCTCCATATTGTCAATGCTTTGTCGGTCAATCTTTTACATAAACCGGCACGCCTGTATTCAAATACTCACGCAGCACGCCAATCGTCGAAGATCTCACGATGCCGGTGCAATATTTCCCGGCATCCGCACCCAACTGAAGCTGGAAGAG
>UMKZ01002319.1_pt1 | contig 27041 bp, 20 predicted proteins | sample 1966441 | NCBI WGS metagenome assembly UMKZ01 (sample SAMEA4836189, study PRJEB28245) | human gut metagenome | biome: gut microbiome; material: fecal sample | place: Denmark | collected 2008
TGCTTTCAGCTTCAGCTCTGTTCTCTTAGAGTTGATCAGCTCTGTCACCTGATTCTTAGCCTGGTTGAGCACCTTTCCCATCTCCGGGCGAAGCGCTGCGTCAAGCTTCGGCATCTCCTTCATTAACATACTTAACGCACCCTGTTTTCCAACATATGCATTCTTCACATTCTGCAGTTCATTTTCATTTGCTGCTTCAGAAATCTTAGTTTTCACTTCTGATAAAATACTGTTGATTTTATCTTTCATCCTAATTCCCCTTTCTACTACTCTTTAAGTTCAGCGTCTCTTTTTATTTTAAGTTACTGTTCAGAGCTAACTTTCAAAATATTCCATATTTTGAAATTATGCTTAACTTTGGACGTAAACATTTTATTGAAAATAAAAAAAGCACCGCCACTTGTGATTAACAAGGGACGATGTTACTCGCGGTACCACCCTATTTCAGAGTCCTTATAACTCTGCACTCTTTTATGTGTATTCGATCTGCTACACGAACATCCAACTTAACGCACTTACTTTTGACAAATGCTTTTCATCAGAAGACTCCCATACTGAAATTTCCAAAAGGTTCGCGTGAAATGCTCTCAGCCGGTGACACTTCATCTCTGCTTCACTACATCTTCTGTACTTACATATGTTCATTGTCTACAATCAAAAATATTATTGCATAAATACATACATTTGTCAACGACGTGATTTTCTTGACAGTTTTGAAAAATTTCCTTTACCTTTCAAAACTGGAAGGCTGACTTGAAAAAATAAATTTCAGTGCAAGAGTAAATTCCATCGTGATTTAAATTTTGTTGATTTAACGAGAGATTTTTGAACCAAATCTCTCGTTTTCTGCTATAATTAATGCAACTTATCGAAATTTTCTCGATTTCAAGGTATGCTAAATGGGCTACTGGAATTCGGTGTGCTAGACTAAATTCCACCAGCCACATCTTAAAAATGTGAAAAGTTTACATCCAGTCTGACAGCAGATTTCGATTAGTTTTATTAACGGTTAAAGCGTATCAGCTTATTTAAACTAATAACAGACTTAATTTTATACCGTCAGAAAATTATAATGAAACTTAGAAAACAACTCAAAATCTCCCGAAAGGAGCCGATGCACATGAAAAAGTCCGCTGACAAACTGGCAATTGCATATGTAATTATACTATCCTTGATTCCGGTACTTGCTCTTCCGAATCTTATATTCCAGAGCCATGTACTCGATGCGATTCCATATGATGCCTCCGCTCTCACTACGGAATTAGGATTTTTTCTGTCAAACCTGCCTGCTATTATTTACATTATGGTGCTTTATATTCTTGGAATCCTAAATATCTGGAAATCTTTTTCTTCCTATGAGGAAGGTGATTCCACTGCTCTTATAAACCGCATGCTCATACATAAGTACGGGCTTGTTGCGTTTTTCCTATACGACTTTATTCTGCTGTTCACCCTATATTTTTTCGCAGGTGCAGCACTGACATTCATGACCGGAGGTCTGATTATACCACTTATGCTCCCAATCATGAGTGTTATGATATTTTTCACTGTCATCGGATTCTGGCTCACAATCCTTCCGGGCTCATTTTACGCCCTGCAGGTAATCCGCATGACTTATAAAGCCGGAAAAATCAGCCTCGGAACGGCCATCCTGCATGGTATCCTGCAGCTCTTCTTCCTGGCAGATGTCTTAAGCGCCATGTACCTTGCAGCCGTAAAATGGAAGCGCGCAAAAAAAAGCTCTATCGTAGTCGGAATTGTATATATTGTATGTGCAATTGGAACCGTTGTATTGGCAGTAGCAACCATTAAAGAATTTCAGGGATTATAATATTTTTCCTATAAAAATGGAACCATATAAACAGGAATACAAAAAATATCCTGTTCTTTACTTAAATCTTTTGTATACACTAAATATCTTTTTAAAATATGATTTGAATATTTTTCTGTAAATACGTCTAATGATTTATGCGTTTTATATCCTGATGATTTTACTTCCAAAGGAACTATTTTATTTTTCTTTGCCAGAATAAAATCTATCTCATAATTGTGTTTAGACTGTGTATTCATAATTGTATGATAAAATAATTCATTTCCATTGGCAGCCAGACATTGTGCCACTATATTTTCATACAAATATCCGAGATTTACGCTCAATTTATCATTGAGAAGCTTTTCGTATATTTCATTTTCCGTAAAATCTTTATCTTTAAACATAAGTGTTACGAACAAACCTGTATCACTTAAAAATATTTTATATCTGGACAAATCTCTTGTATTCGCCATTCCTGCACTTGGATCATTTGTGTTATAGGATATCAAAACAGTTTTAGAATCTTTCAACTCGGCAATAAGTTCCAAAATCTTATCCGGTTTTTCTCCGTTAAGTACACCACTTGCCTGAAAGCGAGACGCATTTTTATTTAACTGAGCCGGAATTGCATCGAAAAGCATTGCAAGTCTTCCTGTCGAATCAATTTTAGCAAAGTCACTTTCATACAGATTTAAAATGTCACTTTTTACCTCATCGACTTTTCTAAAATTATTTGTGTTTATATATGCATCTACCGCCTGTGGCATTCCTCCTACCAGCATATATAATCGAAATTGCCGCAATTGCTTACGATTAAGAGCATCTCCTATTCCCTGATTCATTTCAAAGCATTTTTTCAGTAACGGAAAAGTCGCTTCATCACCGATTGCCCACAAAAATTCTTCATAATCCATTGGATACATACTGAGTTTTCTTTCTTCACTCGGTATCAGAATATCCTTAACATTCTTCTTTATGGAAATGAGCGATCCGGTTTCAATATAATCATATCTCCGGTCTTCAACCAACGCCTTAATTGCCTGTCGTGCCATTGGACATAACTGTACTTCGTCGAATATGATCACAGAATTCCGCTCATGCAAATCTACTTTATATTGCAATTGCAACTGCAAAAACAAATAATTAAGATCGGATATATCTTCAAAAAGTTCTTTAGTTTCTCTTGACACTCTTGAAAAATCAATTAATATATAACTTTTATATTCATTTTTAGCAAACGCTTCGACCACTGTCGATTTTCCAATTCGTCTGGCTCCCTCAATTAAAAGAGCTGTTTTTCCTTCCGATTCCTGCTTCCACTTTCGCATTTTTTATACAGTCATTTTACCACATTTCCACACTTTTTATATCTTCATTCTTTATTAGTTTACTCACCAGCAATATACTTATATTGAATTTTTTATACTATCATGTTATACTACAATTGCTGCCACCCTCCAAGCGAAAGGAGGTGAAGTCTTATGCATGAAACTCTCATCACATTTTTTGTTTCTGTTATGGCAAGTATTGTTAGCTACTTTATTTGCAAATGGCTGGACAGAAACGACAGGCAGTAACAGCCTGAAAGGTATAAGCCACCTTACATAAACGGAATAAAAACTCCCGGAAGTCTCGACCACTTCCGGGAGTTTTGTTTTGCTCATGCATGAAATTCATCACATTTCTTAGCTGTTATTATCATATGCTTTATTTTCATAAAAGTCAACCTATAAGTATATATTTTCCATTAGTTTTTCCCTATCCCCACATCACGCCTGCAGTTTTTCCCATTCTGTCATACTCGCTTTTCCTCCTAAGTCCAACATATATAAAATTCTGTCTCTGTCCGGCCTTTTCATAAAATCGATGTGATGCATGTGCAACGGACGGTGTATCCAGTATGATATACTGCACATTTGCCGCTTCTGCAAATTCGAGTAACTTCTTATATAAAGCAAGCCCGACTTTCTGTGAACGATACTCTTTCTTCACGAAGAATTTCTTCATGATTGCACAGTGGTTATCTTTCTTCATCAGTCCAAGCGTTCCAATTACCCTTCCCTGATCCAGCGCAATCCAGAACTCACCGCCATTTTTCTGATAGGAGTCATGAATTGTAAGCAAATCTGGCTGTTCCTCAAGAGACAGATTAATCTTCGATTTATTATTCTGAATATCTAAAATTAACGAAATAATCTCATCATCATATTTTCCACTGTATGTTTCAATCTGCATTACAAATTCCTCCCGTCTGTTACTTATTATACTATTTACATTTTTCTTCCAGTAATAAAAAATCATTACATCTTTTTGACAAACTTGTAGATTTTCATTTTTAACCTATACAAACAATTAATTCACTCTTGATTCCATTCAGTTCAATCACGTTGTCCGCCTCCGGCGCATCAAACCGTTCCACCTGCTGCCCGGCTTTTTCATAAGAAATGCTGGTTCCAATGCCCTTTGCAACTGCCTGGAAAATCGCCTCTTCTGGAACATGTATTTTTGATGTCGCAGACACTTGATTAATTGCGATCTCGCCGTTCAATGAATCGCACATAATCTCCATGTCAAGATTACAATCAACCTCCACCGAACCGACAACATTTTCCAAAATCAAATTTGTTGTCTTCACACCAAATTCCATATTTTCACATTCTATGGAACGGATTTCTACCGTTTCCGCATGAGCTTCACACTCAATCTTATCTATATACTGCACCGGAATCTGCACGAAAATATCAATTTCACTCTTCGCCATTGCTTCCGTGGCACCATTCTTTCGTTTTACATCTATATCAATTCGTTTCCGGATATCATCAATCTTAACCTTGAAATCATTCTGAAGAGTTGAAAATGTATTGGACCCCAGTCGGACCCGGATTTTCTCGCCCTCATATCCAGCCAGTATAAGCCACTTCGCCCCTTCCAGCTTCATATCATAATGCTTCGATTCATCAATATCATACTCCGTAATACTTTCATACAAGTACTCCGTCTCCACTACCTTTTTTGAATCTCTTTCATTTGAAAGTAGATCGTCTATGGAAATGTCAAACAGCGCTGAAATCGCCATTATATTTTCAATATCTGGGATTCCCGCACCCGTCTCCCATTTTGTAACCGCCTGTCTCGATACACCAAGCTTCTCCGCCAACTGCTCCTGCGACATACCAGCCTGCTTGCGAAGCATCTTCACATTTTCTGCAAAAGTCATATCCATAATCTCCTTGTCTTTTCTTACCCGTTCGAGAGTCTTATCACAGAACTTAAGGTTGCTTCACAGACATATTTCTTATCCGAAACTCTTTGTCTGGACAGCCTGCACTCTCTAAACATCTCCTAACAACTTACAGTATAGAAAACTGCACTTTACATCACAAGCACACAAAGATGTCATCAAAACATTTTCCTGCTACTTTGCGTAGCATCTCCCTTATTTCCCTATTTTATCATACCCACCTCGCGGTCGCCAAGGTCTTGAGCAAGCTCTGACTTTGGCTTGTCAATAGCGCAGCAAAATCTTCCCCTTTCATTCACACTTTCCCCTTCACACAAACTTTAAACTTCCACTTACATAAAAATACAGCTACCGTTGGCAAATTATAGATTTCATTTTGCAAACGATAGCTGTATTTTATTATATATACGGAAGTTAAATTCTCGTATTCTTCTCCCTTGACACCTTCAACCGGTTCATGGCTCTTGCCAGGGATGCTTTCGTGTGATAGTATTCCTGGATACTCTGCTTCTGACGAAGTTTTTCTTCCATGACTTCACGCCGTTCTTCTGCTCTTCTGGCGTCAATTTCTTCCGGTTTTTCAGCGGTCTGTACCAGCATGGTAACACGGTTGTTAACAACCTCAAGGAATCCGGTTCCAACGGCAAGTGTCTCCCACATTCCGTCTTCCAGCTGCATCTTCGCTTCACCGACTTCGATTGCTATGACCATGTTCTCATGATCTGCCAGAATTCCCATCTGACCGCCGTCGGCTGCAGGTACGATCACCTTCTGGCATCGTCCGTTATACGCCACGCGGTCACTGGCTATGACTTTCAACCAAAATGTTTTCATAGTTTACGCACCTCTTACTCTCCGTCTTTCAGTGTCTTTGCTTTCTCGATAACTTCGTCGATCGTTCCGACATTGAAGAAGGCTGCCTCCGGATATTCATCCATTTCTCCGTCGATGATCATTTTGAATCCACGGATTGTCTCTTTCAGTGGTACATATTTTCCAGGAATTCCTGTAAATGTCTCAGCTACGAAGAATGGCTGTGACAGGAATTTCTGAATCTTTCTTGCTCTCATAACCGTTGCTTTATCTTCATCGGACAGCTCTTCCATACCAAGAATGGCGATGATGTCCTGAAGTTCTTTGTACTTCTGAAGAATCTCTGTTACCTGGTTGGCTACTTTATAATGCTCTTCACCTACGATGTCTGCCTCCAGGATACGTGAGTTAGACTCTAGCGGATCTACAGCCGGGTAAATTCCCTGCTCAACGACCTTACGTGAAAGTACGGTTGTTGCATCCAGATGTGCAAATGTTGTTGCCGGTGCAGGGTCTGTCAGGTCGTCGGCCGGTACATAGACTGCCTGAACGGATGTGACAGAACCATTCTTTGTAGAAGCAATACGCTCCTGTAATTCACCCATTTCTGTTGCCAGTGTCGGCTGATAACCTACAGCTGATGGCATACGTCCAAGCAGGGCGGAAACTTCAGATCCAGCCTGTGTGAATCGGAAAATGTTATCAATAAAAAGCAACACGTTCTGATGTTCTTTGTCACGGAAATACTCAGCCATTGTAAGTCCTGTCTCAGCGACACGCATACGAGCTCCAGGCGGCTCGTTCATCTGACCAAATACCAAAGCTGTCTTCTCAAGTACGCCAGACGCTTTCATCTCTGTCCAGAGGTCATTTCCTTCACGGGAACGCTCTCCGACACCTGTAAAGATAGAATATCCACCATGCTCTGTTGCTACATTTCGGATCAGCTCCTGAATCAGTACTGTCTTACCAACTCCGGCTCCTCCGAACAGACCAATCTTACCACCTTTTGCATATGGTGCAAGAAGGTCGATGACCTTGATACCTGTCTCAAGGATCTCGACAGCAGGACTCTGCTCTTCAAATGTAGGCGCCTGTCTGTGGATTTCCCAGCGCTCTGCATCTTTCTCTATTTCTTTTCCATCATCGATGGTCTGACCAAGCACATTGAACAGACGTCCAAGTGTCTGATCTCCAACTGGAACTTTGATACCGCTTCCAGTTGCACGGACTTCCATATCTTTGTGAAGTCCTTCACTTGCAGCCAGCATCAGACAACGTACTTCGCTGTTTCCCAGATGCTGTGCAACTTCCATAATACAAGTCTTGTCTCCGTTATCTACCTCAAGGGCATCTTTGATATTCGGAAGCTCTCCGTCTTCAAATAAAACATCGACAACAGGACCCATGACCTGTACAATTCGTCCTTTATTCATATCTGTTCTCACTTCCTTTTCCGTTTCTGTGCCTTCGCACCTGCGCATACCTCTGTGATCTCCTGCGTAATGGCTGCCTGTCTTGCCCGGTTATAAGCAATAGACAGATCTTTGATAATTGCCTCAGCACTGTCTGTCGCTGACTTCATAGCCGTCATTCTGGCATTATGCTCACTTGCATACGCCTCGACCAGACAACCGTAAATCATTCCGGTTACATAATTCGGTACGATATTGTCCATGACGCTCTCGACAGACGGATATAACTGAATCGCCTCACGCCTTAAATTTGCCGGAATGCTGTCCTCTCCGAATGCACTTCTCTCAAGCGGAAGCAGCTTTACAGTCTCCACCTCAGATACCATAGAATTCTCCATTCGCGTATAGACAACATACACTTCGTCCAGCTCGCCATTATTAAACTGTTCCATCAATGTCTCAGAAATAATTCTGGCTCTGCTCAGGTTCGGTTTCTGCACAGTATATTGGAAATTTTGTTCAATCTCATGTCCCTGACTTACAAAATAATGTCTTCCAAGCTCACCTACGACAAACAATTTGTGGTGTCCCGGCATTTTCATAATTTCCTCTTCTGCTTTTTCTACATTATGATTGTAAGCTCCTGCCAGTCCTTTATCACCGGTAATAACTACAGATCCGATTTTCCGTTCTTCTTTCGGAATTTCTTCCCTACTGTCAAAATACTGGTTGCTCACTTCCGGCATATGACGCAGGATTCTTGCAATCTCAGCCTGCAATTTATAAAAATACGGCTCTGCATCTGCCAGTTTTTTTCTGGCCTGACGCATTTTTGTAGAAGAGATCAGGTACATGGCATTGGTGATTTTCATCGTATCTTTTACACTGTTAATTCGTGTCTGTATTTCTCTGATATTTGCCATACATTAACACCTGCTCTTTTTGAATTCCTCTGCAATCTCCACGATCTTCTGGGACAACTCTTTAGACAGATCCTTTGTCTCCTCGATTTCTCTTGCGATTTCCGGATGTGCACTTGCAAAGTAACTTAACATATCCATCTGGAATCCTTTTACTTTTGCAGTTGGAATTCCAAGCATGACTTTATGTCTTGCAGCACAAAGTGTAATAACTTTATCTGCCAGTGACATTGGTTTTCCAAGCGGCTGCTTCAGAAGCTCCATCAGTCCGCTGCCATATTCCAGCTGTTCTTTCGTTGCATCATCAAGGTCTGAACTGAACTGTGTGAAGACTTCCATCTCACGATACTGGGCCAGATCGATACGAAGACTTCCTGCTGCCTTCTTCATAGCCTTTGTCTGTGCATCTCCACCTACACGAGATACAGACAATCCTACGTTGACCGCCGGACGCATTCCTGAGAAGAACAAACTGCTTTCCAGGAAAATCTGTCCATCTGTGATGGAAATAACGTTTGTCGGAATATATGCAGATACATCTCCGGCCTGTGTCTCGATAATCGGGAGAGCCGTGATAGATCCACCGCCTTTTTCCTCACTCAGACGGCTGGAACGCTCCAGAAGTCTTGAATGCAGATAGAATACGTCTCCAGGATAAGCCTCACGTCCAGGAGATCTTCCAAGTAACAGTGACAATGCACGGTACGCAACTGCGTGTTTGGAAAGATCATCATAAACGATCAGTACATCTTTTCCTTTGTACATAAAATACTCTGCCAATGCAGTTCCCGCATAAGGAGCAATGTACTGAAGCGGCGCACAGTCGCTTGCTGTTGATGCTAATACGATGGTGTGATCCATAGCTCCTGATGTCTTAAATGTATTTACAACTTTTGAAATCGTTGATGCCTTCTGACCGATGGCAACATAGATACAGATCACTCCGTTTCCATTCTGGTTCAAAATTGTATCTGTTGCGATAGATGTCTTACCAGTCTGTCTATCACCGATGATCAGCTCTCTCTGTCCACGTCCGATCGGGAACATGGAATCAATAGAAAGGATTCCTGTCTCCATAGGAACGCTGACGGATTTTCTGTCAATGATTCCAGGTGCTTCATTTTCAATCGGGCGATAATCATCTGCCTCAATCTCTCCGGCACCGTCGATTGGTGCACCAAGGGCATTGATAACTCTTCCGATAAATTTATCTCCTACCGGGATTCCGGCTTTTTTCTTTGTACGTGCAACCTTTGTTCCTTCTTTGATTCCTGTATCTGATCCAAATAAGATACATCCGATCTCGTCTTTCTGGATATCCTGTACCATACCCTTCAGACCATTTTCGAAGGTAACGATCTCGCCGTACATTGCATGATCGATTCCGTAAATGGTAGCGATTCCGTCTCCGACTGTTACAACAGTTCCGACTTCGCTGTCTTTACTGATCTCATCAAAATTCTCTATTTCACTTTTCAGAATTGAAATAATTTCATCTGAATTGATTGAACTCACTTACGTTCACCTCCAGGTCAATTTTTGTTCTAACCGGTTCATTCTTCCACGAATGCTCCAGTCATATTCATCACTGCCCGCTCTCAGGATAAATCCTCCAAGCAGTGACGGGTCTTTTTCGACCTCCAGATTTACCTTCGATTTATGATATTTATCCATAATAAATGTTTTCATCTTCTCAGCCTGCTCTTCGTCTGGCTCGTCTACACATATTAAAGTCGCAGTCATAACTTGCTGCTGCTCCTCACAATATTTATCATAGCTTTCGAAAATGTCCCAAAGCATGCCCATTCTCTGGTTCTCGCATGTTACCTTCAGGAAATTACAAATAGATTTTGGAAATATCTGTTCGATAACACTGTATTTGTTCTTTGCCGTAATTACCGGATTTAACAGTACTTCATATACTTCCGGTACCTGACAGAAGATTTCTTTTGTTTTCTCAATATCTGCTTTCGGAATTTCCAGTTCGTACAGAACTCTTGCATAGCGCTTCGCTGCCGGCTGAACGAACTTTACTGTATTACTCGTCTTTGCCGTCATGAGCGTCACCTACGCTTTCCAAAAACTGATCATAAATCGCCTGATTTCCTTGTTTTCTTGTCTCTTCATCTACAATCTTTCTAGCTGCCTGCATTGCAAGTCCTGCAATCTGTGTTTCAACGCCATCCAGTGCCTGCTTTCGCTCAGTCTCGATGGTCTTTCTGGCACGTTCGATCGTGGCATCTGCTCTTCTGTCCGCATCTGCAAGAATCTCATCTGATTGTCTCTTAGCCTCTACACGGGCATTTTCAACGATTTTAACCGACTCCTCTTTTGCACCGGAAAGAGCTGACTCATACTCTTTTTTCAGAGCCTCTGCCTCTTCCTGTCTGTCACTTGCATTTTTCAGTCCGTCGGCAATCATCTGCTCACGTTTTTCCATGATCCCCATAACTGGCTTGAACAGGAATTTCTTCAGTAATAGATAAAAGACTACAAGGTTTATTATGGTCCAGAGAAGGCTCAAATCTACTTTTATCACCTTTTCCCACCTGCCTTTCTTCTTTTCTCCTGCTTCTTTACGAACTGCTAATTATTTCAGCATCAGGATAATCAGAAGACCGATGATAAATCCATAAATAGCTGTTGCCTCTGCAAGGGCACAACCAAGAATCAGGTTCTTGCTGATCTTTGACTCAGCCTCTGGCTGTCTTGCGATAGCGTCTACTGCCTTGCTTGTTGCAAGACCAATACCAATACCTGCTCCTAAACCTGTTAAAACTGCGATACCTGCTCCAATTGCTACTAACATAATCTTAATCTCCTTTTCTTCTTGTCTAAAAATGTTTTCTTAAATCCCTTTTAAGTCTGTTCGTCTTATCTTCCGGCTTTACTCCTGTTCCTCATTCATGAACAGCGCCGTCAGAAATACAAATACATAAGCCTGTAAGAATCCATCAAATATATCAAAATAAAAACTAAACGGGATTGGTATAATCGCCGGAGCTACTATTTTTAAAAGCTCCATGATTACAAATGCTCCCAGCACATTACCGAACAGTCGCATGCACAAGGACAATGGACGGATTACAATCTCCAGTACCATGATCGGTGCGACGAACGGAACCGGCTTTGCAAAATGTTTGACCCAGTGTTTTAATCCGTTTTTATGTATTCCGGAATACTCGATCAGACACATACTCATAACAGCCAGCGCTATTGTGACATTCAGATCCTTTGTCGGCGGTTTAAACCCAAACAATCCAATGATATTGGCAATTCCGATATAGATCAGCACCGTGATCAGATATGGGATATATCTTCGGTTTTCTTTGCCCATAACATCTTCAAAGAAGTCCACTCCTTTTCCGATTGCGGATTCCAATAAAAGCTGAGCTTTCCCCGGATTCTCTACACTGAGATTCCTTACGAATATGACACACAGCAATACAACTACAGCCATAATGATCCATGTGACCGCCACGGACTCACTAATCTTAATTCCCCCGAATAACGGAATGGTAAATGCTGTATCACAATTCAGCTCTTCCAACAGACTCTCTGTTAATTTCTCCGTATGACTCCCTCCCTTTCTTCTTCAAATTTCGTGATTACTTTACTCTCCTGTTTTTTAAATGTCAATCATTTCTTTTTTTCTTAACAATTACTTTATTTGACAATTTTTTAAGCATATTCTCTTATTTGAGTTTTTTCATTTGTCCAAAATTTAGTCACTTTCCTCCCGTTTTATATACCTTCTCCTTAACATGTTGAAAATTTGCACAAATTATTTGTGTTTTTCAGAAAAATTTTAGTCGTTACGCATATTGCTTTCGGCAATATGATATAGATATGACCGCTATACACCATTGAGTTTGACTTTTTTTGCCAAAGCCTGTAAACTAAGGCAAGGCAAGAATCTCCCGGATTTGGGAAGTTTGCAAATAAAGAAATACAACAAATAAGGAGAGCATATATGCGACTTAGAAATATACCCCGCGCCGAAGGCGTGTTAAAAGAGTGCAGTCAGGTTATCGAGACTCCGGAAGAATTCCGTGATCACTGGGCATCTGATGTATTCCAGAATGACTACCCGGTCCACATTGAAATCGGCATGGGAAAAGGCCGTTTTCTCATGGCACTGGCTCAGAAAAATCCACAGATCAACTACATCGGAATCGAGCGCTACACAAGCGTCCTTCTCCGTGCTGTGGAAAAGTTAAACATATATATAGAAGAAAACGAAAGCACTCTGCCAAACATTCGCTTCATTTGTATGGACGCACAGGACATAGCAAATGTGTTCGCTGAAAATGAAGTTGACCGGATCTATCTGAACTTCTCCGACCCATGGCCGAAAGCCCGCCATGCAAGAAGGCGCCTCACGTCACCGGATTTTTTTGCACGTTACGACAAGGTGCTTGTCCAGGACGGACAGGTAGAATTCAAGACAGATAACCGTGATCTTTTTGATTTTTCCGTTGAGTCTTTAGGGGAATCCGAAACATGGGGCATTTCCGAATGTACTTATGACCTGCACCATGATGAAATTATGAACGTTGGAAATATTATGACAGAATATGAAGAGAAATTTTCATCCATGGATCACCCGATTTGCAAGCTCATTGCTAAAAGAAGATGTCTGCTATGACTTTCTTAGCGCTACAGCGCATATATTATTAATGAGAAAGCCTTCGGAGTCTGTTCGCCATGAGCCGAAATTGTCATAACAAAAAAAACTTCCGACAAAAGTTTTTTGAATACACTTATCGAAATCGGTGTCTGCACAGGTGGATCAATTGTTTCAGGAAATCCCTGAAAGAAGTATATGATATTCTGAACCACGGTTCTGACTGCCGAAGGCACTGATCAGAAAGGTTGATTTGATGTTACATTTAACTGCAAAAAATTTTCAAATAGAAGTAAAAGATACCTCTCTCCCGGTCATCGTTATGTTCTACGCTATCTGGTGTGGGAAATGTGCCATGATGAAGCCGGTCGTGGAGGATATCGAAAAGAAATACGCCGGAAAGATCAAGTTCTGCGAAGTCGAAATTGAAGAATCTGCAGTACTCGCCGCAGAATACGCTCCGGAAATCGTCCCGACATTTGTTCTCTTCAAAGATAAAAAGGCAATCAGTGTCATGGGTGGAATGGTGGATGAACACACATTTGAATCCAGAATGCTGGAAATCCTGTCTTAGTCCACAGATGTACACAAGCCGTAACAAAATCTTTCGAAATAGTTAAGAATTTTTTACTTTTTACTTTTACACAAGTATGCTATTATTGGGGGTACAGAAAGGAGATGTGGCGTCTGACACCACAGGATAATTATGAGTATGAAAAAATTAAAAAGGGTTCTGCCGTTTAGCCTGGCAATAATTCTGGCATCTGTAAGCCTGCCGGTAACTGTCCTGGCTGACAGCGCAAAAGTAGTCACTCTCGGAGCGAACTTATCCGACGAGCAGAAAGCTTCTATGTACAAATACTTCGGTACTTCCGCCGATCAGGTAGACACGATCGAAGTCACGAACACAGACGAAAGAAAATATATGGAAGGGATCGCGACCGAATCCCAGATTGGTACAAGAACATATAGCTGTTCTTATGTTGAGCCGACAGACAGCGGCGGAATTCAGGTAAAAGTCGCAAATCTGACATTTGTAACAAGTTCTATGATCGCCAGTACACTTTTGACTTCCGGCGTTGAGAACTGTAACGTTGTTGCCGGATCTCCAATTGAAGTATCCGGAACCGGTGCACTGACAGGTATTATGATGGCTTACGAAAAAGCCAGTGGAAAAGAACTTTCCGAAGACCAGAAAGCAACTGCAACAGAAGAGCTGGTAACAACCGGTGACCTCGCCAAGGATCTCGGTCAGGATACAGCATCTGATCTGATCAACGATGTCAAAGAATCCGTTATTGAAGACAAACTGACTGATCCGTCCGATATTCAGGACGCGATTTCTGACGCAGCCGATAAGCAGGGAATTACACTAACCGATGACCAGCTTGCGAAAATCACAAGTCTGATGGAATCTATTTCCCAGTACGACTACGATGTCAAAGCACTGAAAAAGACTCTCGACAACCTGGACGGGAAATCCGGAGGATTCTTCAGCAACTTGTGGTCCTCCATCAAAGGCTTCTTTGGCGGAGATAGTTCTGGCGGTGGAATTATTAACAATACGGATGATGCAGCACTCGGAAATGATGCAATCATCGACAGCACATTAGATGCCGTAAAAAGCAAAGCAAACGATGCCGTAAATCAGGCAAAAGACGAAGGTCTCTGGGATAAAATCGTAGGATTTTTCAAGAATCTGTTCGGAGGCGATGATACCGAAAACTCCGATAATACAGATAGCACTGACGCAGTCGAAGAAAATGCGGACAACAACACCGATACAGGCAGCACCGACAACAATGCTGATAACGACACTTCTACAAACGCAGAATAAAATTAATTCATAACTTTAGCAGGGAGATGGAATACTCAAATTCCATCTCCCTGTTTCTCTTCCACACCTCTCTTATTATATATTTTAAAATTCAAAAACTGCTACCCCATACGGCGGCAATTTGTATCCAAATGAATATGGTCTTCCATCACATTCTTTCTTCACGGCATGATAAATGTTCTGTCTCTTCTCGCCATTTCCGCCATATTTCACATCGTCACTGTTCAGAATCAGCTTATACTGCTTCTTTCTAGGAACTCCTACACGGTAATCTTCTCTTGCCATCGGTGTGAAGTTGATCACGAACAAAAGGTTATGCTTTCCATCTTTAGAATGGCGGATAAAACTGTAAATGCTTCTGTATGCATCATCTGCATTGACCCACTCGAATCCTTCCCATGACTGATCCAGTTCATAAAGTGCCTGTTTCTTTTTATACATGTGGAGTAGATCACGCATCCATGACTGAATTGCCTGATGCTCCGGCTCCTCCAACAGATACCAGTCCAGTTCACGTTCCTCTGACCACTCGCGAAGCTGTGCAAAATCCTGTCCCATGAACAACAATTTCTTTCCGGCGTGTCCCATCATAAATGCATATCCTGCTTTCAGGTTCGCATATTTATCAAATCCAAGTCCTGGCATCTTATTGATCATGGAACATTTCAAATGGACAACCTCATCATGCGACAGTACGAGAATGTAATCTTCGCTGTACGCATAACTCATGGCAAATGTCATCATATGATGATTGTCTTTTCTGAAATACGGATCCAGCTTCATATATTCCGTAAAGTCGTGCATCCACCCCATATTCCACTTAAGGCTAAATCCAAGACCTCCGTCTTCTACATCTCCGGTTACCTTCGGCCATGCCGTAGACTCTTCCGCTATCATAAGTGCACCCGGATTTCTTCCAAGTACAACTGTGTTCAGATGCTTGAAGAAATCTACTGCCTCCAGGTTCTCATTACCTCCATACTGGTTCGGAACCCATTCTCCGTCTTTCTTTCCATAATCCAGGTACAGCATAGAAGCAACTGCATCAACGCGAAGTCCATCAATATGGAAATGCTCCACCCAGAAAAGTGCATTGGCAATCAGGAAGTTCCTTACCTCATTCTTGCCAAGATCAAATATCTTCGTCCCCCAGTCCGGATGCTCCCCTTTTCTTGGATCTGCATACTCGTAAGTTGCTGTTCCGTCAAACTCGGCAAGTCCATGCTCGTCCTTTGGAAAATGTGCCGGAACCCAGTCCATAATAACACCGATTCCATTTCTATGCAGATAATTGATCATCCACGCAAAATCTTCCGGTGTTCCATAACGGCTTGTCGGCGCATAATATCCTGTCACCTGATATCCCCATGATCCATCAAATGGGTGTTCTGCGATTCCCATGATCTCCACATGCGTATATCCCATATCTTTCATATACTTTGTGATTTCTTTTGCAAACTCACGATAAGTATAGAATCCCTCGTCCTCTGTGCCTGGGTGTCTCTTCCAGGAACCCATATGAACCTCATATACAGACATTGGTTCTTTTTTGTGGTTCCATTTTTCCCGTGCAGTCATCCAGGAACTATCGGTCCATTTCAAATTCTCAATATTCGTTATTCTTGATGCTGTACCCGGACGAAGTTCTGCATAATTGGCATACGGATCTGCCTTCATATGATACTCCCCTGTAATCGTCTCAATGCAGAACTTATACATCATGCCTTCTTTTACTCCCGGTACAAAGCATGTGTAAATTCCGATATATTCCGCCCTTGTCATAGGGTTTCTTGTGCGATCCCAGTCATTGAATTCCCCCACTACAGACACTGATTTCGCATTCGGTGCCCAGACAGCAAAATAAACTCCTTCCTGCCCTTCGTCGTCCACCATATGTGCACCCAGCTTCTTATAAATTTCGTAGTGATTTCCCTGTCCGAAAAGGTACTGATCTAATTCTCCGATTTCATAAGCTTTCCATTCTTTCTCCATAAACTTCCCTCACATTTCATCCGGATTTCAATATCTTAAGTATACCTTAGCGGAACACAAAATTCAATCTATGTCACTCGATTCCAGACAAAAAACAGGGATACAATTTTCTACAATTGTATCCCTGCTTCATCACTTACATTCACTACATCATTAAATTTTAAAATCTTCTTCCTTCAGAATAATGCGATCTGACGAATCCGTAGATTTTCCAAATACACGTCTTGCAAGATGCTTTACATTTGCTTTCTGTGAATGTTTAATTGCTTCATCCATAATTTCTTTTACTTCCGCAACTGTAACCGCATGATCTTCACGCTGCATTACATCAATTCGGCTGTAAAGTGCCAGAATTCCCATTTCATCAAGCTTATATCCATTTTCCTTCGCATAAGTCTGACCAAATGTTACTAACTCATCATTGATGAATACCGGAAGTTCAAGCTTAGAAGTGAATTTCTTTTTGAAATCCGGATTAGCTGTCATAATTCTCTCCAGAGGTTTTCTCTGATCTTCAAGAACAAAGAGAAGCTCTCCGGTCTTTCTTGACATCAATGCATTCAGTTCCTTGATTGTTCTGGAATTCAACTTACCAGCCTTTTCGATGATGATCGCTCCACCGCGAAGCTTCTGGATAATATTGCCAAGTTCCTTCTTATTCAGCGATTCACCTGTAACAATAGCAACTTTACCCTGTTTCAGATTTCTTTGTTTCTGGATTGCTTTTACAATATCTACTGCAAGTACTGTTTTTCCAGATCCTTTACGGCCAATGATCATTAAGTTACCGGTTCTTGAAGTTCCCTCTCTCTGGGCACGTCTGTCATTATCAAGTACTGCAACAATCTGTTCACTCATTCCTCTGACCGGTACGAAGTAAGAGAATAATTTCTTCTGCTCCTCTGTCAGTCCGGCTTTCAGTCCAATCTCACTGGTTGCACTTAAGTCATATCTTCCTGTTACAACAAATCCGGTATCAAATGGAACTCCACTTCCTTTTGACTTCTTAATTCTGCGCTGAATCTCTTCCTCAGATGGTTCTTCAATTTCCAAGTCTCCTTCAAGTTCTTCCGGATCCGGAATCTCAGGAAGCTCATCTTCAAAGTCATCTTCCTCGAAATCATCTTCCTCAAAATCATCCTCTTCCTCGAAGTCGTCCTCTTCCTCGAAGTCATCCTCTTCCTCGAAGTCGTCCTCTTCCTCAAAGTCATCCTCTTCGTAATCGTCGTCTTCTACATAATCATCTTCATAGAAGTCATCGTCTTCCTCAAAGTCGTCTTCTTCCTCAAAGTCATCCTCTTCCTCAAAGTCGTCCTCTTCCTCGAAATCATCCTCTTCCTCGAAGTCATCCTCTTCCTCGAAATCGTCTTCCTCGAAGTCGTCCTCTTCCTCGGAGTCGTCCTCTTCCTCGAAATCATCCTCTTCCTCGAAATCGTCTTCGTCCTCGGATTCATCTTCCGGGAATTCATTCCACTCTGCATCGAATTCCTCTACTTCTTCCTCATCTTCCTCCGGGAATTCATCTGCAAAACCATCTTCGTCAAAATCGTCTTCGTCGAATCCATCTTCCTCTTCAAAATCATCGTCTTCGGATTCCTCGTCTTCGAAATCATCCTCTTCTTCGGAATTGTCTTCCGAATCATCCTGGTTTTCTGTTTCCGGAATTTCTTCATCTTCTTGTACTTCTTCGATTTCTTCTACAGCGTCAACTTCATCTTCTGCTTCAAACTCTTCGTCCTCACCCTCAAAGTCTTCGTCTTCAAACTCTTCCTCTTCGAAATCATCTTCATCCTCAGAATCCTCGTCCTCCGTCTCCTCTTCTTCCGAAACTGCTTCAACAATCTCTTCTTCAGGTTCTTCTTCAGACTCTTCAGGTTCTTCCACAATATCGTCCAGCTCTTCTTCTGAAATAAACTGATCTACAATTTCTTCTTCAACAGATTCCCCTTCTGCTTTTGCAAGCTCCAGTTCCTCTTCTATATCAAAATTTTCCTCTTCTTTCTCCTGTGCTGTCACACGATCTTCCAGCTCTTCCACAAGCTGTCTGATATCATCAGAAAGCAATGCCTTTCTTCTTGCTTCCTCTGCCTCAAGACGAGCCTTCTCTTCCGCTTCACGACGAGCCTTCTCCTCCGCTTCAAGACGAGCCTTCTCCTCTGCTTCAAGACGAGCTTTCTCTTCCGCTTCACGGCGGGCTTTCTCTTCTGCTTCCTGACGGGCTTTTTCTTCTGCTTTCCGTCTTGCTATTTCTTCTACCTCGCGTCTCTCTGCCTCAAGTCTTTCTGCCTCTCGGCGGGCTTCCAGTGCTTCTCTCTCTTTTCTAAGTCGTTCTTCATCGGATGCTTTTTGCTTTGCGATCGCCTCAGCATTTACCTTCTGCTTAGCTTCCCATTCCATCAAGATGTCTTCAATCTTCATCTGACCTTCAATGCGGAGTTCTTCTTCTCGTTCCTCCATCTTCTTCTGGTCTTCCGGATTAATTCCACTCGCCATAGCCACGCCATTAGCCAGTGCTTCTTGAAGTGTCGCACCCTTCACAACTGTCGTAATAGACTTTTTTGGTCCTTCTGCCGCATGCTGAAGAATTCCTTCTAACTCTCTGACATTCCGAGCTTCTTCCGGAGTTTCCTTTCCGATTGGTTCAATGACTGGTGCTTCTGTTTCTACAACTTCTGGTTCTTCTGAAACAGCTTCTTCCGGTTCCAGGACTGGTTCCTCAGCTAGTGCTTCCGGCTCTTCTGAAACTGGTTCTTCTGAAACTGGTTCTTCTAAAACCGGTTCTTCTATCGGAACTTCTTTGTCTGCCTTGGCATTTTCTTCCATTGCCTTCAATGCTTCTCCAAGCTCTGCTGTCGGAATTCTTCTCGTTGCATCCAGACCATCCACAGTTTCTGTTGTATTGGCTCCTGATTCCTGCTGTTCTGCCTCCGCAGCTTCTGCTGCTTCCTGCGCTGCTTTAATCTGTTCTTTTGGAAGTGATACAGTATCCTGTGGAATACTCTTTACATCCTTAAGCGCAGCTCGCTCAGGTTTTTTATCCGCTGCTTTCTTAGGCTCTTTTTTCGGTACACCTTTATACTCATCGTACTTTTCCTGTTGGAGTGGTGTCAGTGGTTTGTACTTCATCTTCAATTCCATTGCCTGATATACATATTTTCCTTCGCTGAACCACAAGATCAAATCGTCACATTCTTCCAGGCACTTTGAGGTCATGCCTGCTTCATGATATAGCTTTGCGAGCTCATACGCCCATTTTTCAATATATTCTGCCTTTTTAAATTCTTCCAGTGCCGAAATCTGTTCTGACAGATCGGACCCTTGTGCCTTCAAAATCCGATATTTCAAAATGAATTGATTCGGATCTCTCGGTGCCAGTTTTACAAATTCCTCATAACAGTCCGAAGCCTCATTAATATCATTCAGTTTCAGGGCAAGTACTGCCAGACGATACACAACCTTTCTGCTGGACGGTGCTCTATCAAATGCGATCATAAGCGTATCACGGCTCTTCTGAAACTCCCCGTTATTCTCGTAGATTTCGCTTACTGTATTTAACATTGCCGGGCTCTTCACCCTTCTCCAGTCTATTGTATCGGCAATTTCCATTGCTTTTCTAAATTGTTTCTTTTCGTAATGTTCGAGCATCTGCTCGGTTTTTACCCGATATTCATATTTATCCAATATTCTCACCTCAAATTTTTTGACAATTCTACAGATACAAGTTTATCATACACCAGTCTTATTGTCAAAAACATACGAGATTTTGTTACAAAAATGTTACAAAATGATATCGTCCACTTTTTTGAAATCTTTCAGGCTATACGCTTCTATAATATTTCCCTGGATAACATAAAGCGTATCTTCTATATAAATACCTCTTGTGATTCTCATATTATTTCCATTGATTTCCTCATGCATCGTACATGTAAATCCTTGTTTTTCGTCGTAAGAAAATGTATAGTACTCCCGGCCGCCTTCGCTGTCTGCAGCAAAACCAATCAGATTTTTCTCTGCATCTACTAAAGCTGCCTTATAATCATAAGAAACATCTGTATAGTACACATTTTCAATGACATAAGTCTGCTCCTCTTTCACATTTTCCGGATCAGAAATATCGAACATCGTCAATTTCACGCCATCTGTTGACATAGTCTTTTCATCAACATTCATCCCAATACCCAGAAGCTTATTTTTCCCATACGGATGCAGATAATCTGAAAATCCAGGTATCTTCAACGCTCCTATGATCTTTGGATTTTTCGGATCCGACAGATCAACGGAAAATAACGGATCCGTCTCTTTAAATGTTACAAAGTATCCTGCCTTTCCCATAAATCTTGCGGAGTACACCCTCTCATCTTCTGCCAGACCTTTGATGGAGCCGGTTTCTTTCAGTTCTTGATTCAAAACATAAACACTGTTCGTGTCGCCATCGGTCACTACAACTCTCAGATATCCATCATATTCATCAATGGAAAATGAATCATTAATATAGCCGTCTATTTTGCACTGTGCCCCAGCCGTTAATTTCCCACTTTCATAAGAAACTTTTCGGATTGTCGTCACATCTTTTCCGGAATATTGCCACACATTTTCATAAAAATAAATATTATCGTTGCTCACATATAAATTGCCACCGTCTGCCAAAAGTGCCTTACTGTGCGCTGTCTCATTTGGATTTTCCAGAGAAACTGATGTGATGATCGAATACATATCTGCCTTTGAAATGGACGGAAGACAAATATCTGTTTCTTTGATCAGATTATCATTTACAAGTGGTATATAGGACTTCGGATTCTTCGCCGTTATACCATCAAGTGTTACATAATAATCACTGAATAAGTATAAGTATCCATCTGCAATTCTTGAAGAATTGTAATATCCACTCTGACTGACCCTGCCAACTTCTTTTGGATTTTCCCGGTCTGAAATGTCATAAGTTACTGCGGTCGTATTAGCCCTCTGACCATATCCATAATCATCATCATTCCATTTGCCGCCCACATAACCGTCACACACTGCGATTAATTGATTTCTTTCAATGTCCAGATACATTTCCTGGATTTCAGAAACATCTTCCACTGTTATAGTAGCCGTTTGCTTCATCCGATTATCGCGGGTATCTATAATGGCAATCTGATCGCTCTTATCTTTTAACACGTAAAGGTATGTTCCATCTGTTTTAGCTGTATCCCCCTCGTCCACACCTTCCTGACGTACATTTGTCTCAGAATAAGAACCGCTTGCCATTCCGGTATCCGCTGCTGCAGTACTGCTTTCTTCCATATTCTGTGCTGTATCTCCACTTGCCTTACTGTCAGCTGATTCATCGACTCTTATATCATTCAATGATCTTGCCCCGCTTGAAGTGTATGCACTGTCTCTTTCCTGATCTTTCTTATATTTTTCCAAATATGCATAGACATTCTTATATTCCGCCGCACTTTCTACTTTCGTACTGTCACTGATTGTCACATCACTGCATGCTATCTTATCATCTCGAGTTGCGTCTTCCATTTTAAAATAATTCTGGTATACCATCACTCCCACGATCAGCACCAGGCATGCTGCTGCCAGCCCACCGATTCTCGCCGGAGTCCACACTTTTTTCTTCTTTCCTGCAAGCTTTGTTTCAATCTGTCTCGGTTCAAGCGCTTTCGGCACCGGAACCTGTTCTGACTTTTCCTTTATTTTCCGAATCATGTCCTGATCATTCTTATTCATAAAATGTCCTCCCATCCAACACGCACTGCATCTTCTCCAGCGCCCGGCTTCGTTTTACCCGGACAGTTCCCGGCTTCAGGCTTAGGATCTTCCCGATTTCTGTGCTGTTATAACCGCCAAACACTGACAGCCCGACTATCATTTGCTCTTCTTCTGAAAGAATAAAAAATGCATTTCTCACATCCATCGCAAGTCCCACATCTTCTTCATGAATTCCTTCCACCTGTCCTTCCGGGAAAAAATCTTCTGTCTGCTGTATTCCTTCTTTCGCCACCTGTTTCAATCTTTTCTTACATATATTTGACAAAATTGTAAAAATCCAGCTCTTGAAAGCTTCTTCTTTTCGAAGTTTATGTATATGTTCATAAGCAGATAACACTGCCGCACTCACCGCGTCTTCTGCCTCATGCGGATCACGCATCAGACAAAGCGCGTAGCGATAGAGGTCTTGATAGATCTGCTCATATAGCTTTGAAAATGCTTTTGCATCACATTTCATTCTTTTTCCTCCTCAATTTGTTTTTCTCAAGAAGTTCTCCACACTCCTCCATTGACTTATCCAATTACCGTTCCCCAATACCCAGTGTAAAAAGTATTATTACTTCTTCTACATATAAGAGTCCCAAAATATCTCAAGTGTTACAAAAAGGCGTCACTTTTTTTCATAAGTGCCGCCTTTTATTTACATTCGTTTATTCAATTATATTACCGCCGAAAATACTGCGCAAGATAAAATTCAGCGTAATTCCCAGTGCAACGGAACATAGAACGTGAATTTTACCTATCGGATTATTTAGCCCTTATAATAATTAATCAGACAACCTTTGAGAATAATCTCTCTTTCTGCGTCTGTCATATCTCCAAGTGTAAATGTGACTTCTTTCAATGTATCTCCGACTACATAAGCTTTGATCTCTGCATCTTTGTTTTCCACTGCTTTTCTGATTTCCGGTACAAAGATATAATCGCCATTTTTGAAGCTTAATTTCTTGTCGTCTTCTTTTGTGATAAATGGAAGCATTCCCCAGTTGATCAGATTGGAGCGATATCTTTTTGTCGCATATTCATTTGCAATATTCGCCCAGCCACCGAGCACCTTCTGACAGGAAGCTGCCTGCTCTCTTGCTGAACCGTCACCTGGTTTTACTGCAAAGATCGTACTTCCGACTCCGATATTTCCTTTTCCTACTTCCGGATATTTCTCCTGGATTTTTGCCATAACCGGTTTTAATTCTTCCAATACCTCTAACGGACATTCGCCTGCTTCGATTGCTTTCTGTGCTTTCTGTACTTCCTTTGCACGTCCCACATATGCAGGATCTTTTCTGGAAAGTGCAAACTCTGCCAGTCCAAGTGGATTGGATCTGTAAGAAGATGTTTCTCCAGATGGAATCAGCTCATCTGTTGTTGTAACCGGATCGTGAATCTCTGATACAACTTTCAATACCAGATTCTCCGGAAGTGCTGACATTGCCGGCCAGTCTTTGATATTCGGTCCGAACTTGATCTTTGTATCCGGATCAGCCACACCATGACTGTCAAATACACGATTTGCATAAATCTTCTGGTCAAAATGGTATTTCTGTCCCTTGTATTCTACGTCCATATCTGTTGCAGGTGTCAGGAAACCTTTATTTGCTGCTGTTGCTGCAATTGAACGGGCATCCATAAGTGCAACGGATGCAATCTGTCCACTCTGAAGCTTGGAACCTTCACGGTTCGGGAAGTTTCTTGTAGAGTGGCGAATAGAAAATGCGTTATTTGCCGGTGTATCTCCAGCTCCAAAGCATGGTCCGCAGAATGCTGTTTTTACAATTGTTCCTGCTTCCATAAGATCCGCAACTGCACCGTTTTTCACAAGTTCCATATAGATTGGTGTACTTGCCGGATATACACTAAATGTAAATTCATCTGAGCCAATGTAATGACCTTTTATGATGTCTGCTGCTGCGCAGATATTTTCAAATCCACCACCGGCACATCCTGCGATGATTCCCTGATCCACATAAAGTTTTCCATCAATCACTTTATCCTGAAGTGAATAATCCACAGCACCATCCAGACTCACCAGTGCTTTCTGCTCTACATCGTGAAGCACGTCTTTCAGATTCTTACGCACTTTGTCGATCGTATATACATTTGACGGATGGAACGGCATTGCGATCATCGGACGTATCTCGCTTAAGTTCACATAGACCATACCATCATAATATGTAACTGCACCAGGATTCAGTTCTTTGTAATCTTCACTTCTGCCGTGGATCTCATAGAACTCCTTAATCTTATCATCTGTTTTCCAGATAGAAGACAGACATGTTGTCTCCGTTGTCATAACATCGATTCCGATACGGAAATCAGCACTTAACTTCTCCACACCTGGTCCGACAAATTCCATAACTTTATTGTTTACATAACCATTTGCAAATGTTGCACCGATAATTGCAAGTGCCACGTCCTGTGGTCCGACGCCTTTGACCGGCTCTCCGTCCAGATAAATTCCAATCACACCTGGCATCTTAATATCATATGTCTTATTCAGGAGCTGCTTTACAAGTTCCGGTCCACCTTCACCCATAGCCATCGTTCCAAGTGCTCCATAGCGGGTATGGCTGTCGGATCCAAGGATCATCTTGCCGCCGCCTGCCAGCATCTCACGGGCAAACTGGTGAATAACTGCCTGATGCGGCGGTACATAGACACCGCCATATTTCTTTGCGCAAGTCAGTCCAAACATGTGGTCATCTTCATTAATCGTTCCGCCGACCGCGCAGAGTGAGTTGTGACAGTTCGTCAATACATATGGAATTGGAAACTTCTCCAGTCCTGAAGCTCTCGCTGTCTGAATAATTCCGACAAATGTAATGTCATGAGATGTCAGCTTATCAAATTTGATCTGCAGTCTCTCCATATTGCCTGATGTATTATGAGCGTCCAGAATTCCATAAGCCATTGTCTGCGTTCTGGCTTCCTCCTTGGATACCTCACGGCCTGTCTTTGCCTTTACTTCTGCTTCGTCCGTAATGATCTCGGTGCCATTTACCAGATACGCACCGCCGTCATATAATTTCAACATGTCTAGTCCTCCTGATTACCTGTAATTATATTCTTCTGAATAATTACCTTTATTTCCAGATTGTATACATGTATATATTAGCACATCACATGACATATGTCCAACCATTTATTCACCCTTTTTCATTCCCTTTTCTTCAATACCTTCTGATAAATTACACATATCATTCAACTCCTCCCTGATTTTTTCATCGACTGGAATATCTAACTCTTCATAACGAAAGCTTTACCTTTAATTAATTACTGTCTCAAATTTAAAATGTCAAAACGCCTTACATTTTAGCTACTAAAAACACAAAATATTATTTTATAAATATTAACCAAATACCCTAAAGAGGAAGATTCCACAAATCCTTCTTATGAAATCTTCCCCTTTTGTTACTTAAATCTTTTTAAAAGTCAGACCTTTTCTTACTTTTCTTTTTCAACTGCTTTCTTAACAGTTTCCACAGGTACTCCTAGTATCTCAGAAACCTTTTCCAAATCACCGATATTTTTATACGCATTACAAATGAGTTGTTCTGTCACTTCTTCTGTTACCTGATCTCTTACCTCTTGAAATTCTTCTGCCATCAATTCTTTTAATGCTTCACACATACTCGATTTTACCTCCTTCATTGCCTTCCAGTTTGCTCGCGTGATAACTTCCATTGCCGCCTGGTATAATTTAGAGTTTTTCTTTTCTTCATATTGTCTCACTAGATTTTCAATTTCCATTCTATCTGTGATGTCATTCCTCAGACTACAGAGCCAGCGGTTTTCCTCTTTATCCAGCTCTTTTGTAATGAGTAACTGTATGGGAAATGCATCTCCTGTTATATAATAGATTCCAGATTCAACACATTCTATTTGCAGTTTGCGAAACTCTTGTAAATGCCGGAGCATTTTCACAGGATAATGATTACAAATAAAAGTAATCGTTAATTCTTCCGGTTTAATTTCACACACATGCTCTGTATCCGACTGATAAAAGCAGCAATAACCATATACTTTATAGAAATCATTGATTGTCAGATAATCGTCCGGGCTTTTATATTCAATAATATTGTGCTTTCGGAATATCCGTCCTATGTTCTTTTGAATCTTTTCTTCACCACGAATTTTAATCACCAATTCATCAATCCGCATTGGCTGTTTCGATAATAAATGTTCCGGTTCAAATGTCATTTTTTCAATTTCATTTTCAAATTCAATCTGAATAGATGCTTCAAATGCCGGGTGCCATTCTATGATTTTTCTTTTGTCCATCTAATTCTCCTCTCATTATAATTTTTTTGGTACCTGTTTTCAATAGAACTTCCTACGTTTACAAGTTACATTTTTCATATCGGGTAATTGTTTCAGAATTCGAAACGCCGAAATGAACACCTTACGGCTTGAATATTCGGAGACTAGACTTTCTCCTGAATTGGACATATCATAGCATACTCTTCTCTAGAAGTAAAGCATTACATAGGAAAAGGTTGAAACCTAGATTCCAACCCTTTTTAATAATATATTTCTTTTATTTTACACCATCACTTTTCGTTTTCCCAATAGTGCCATTTCTTCCACATTTTTTGTAGCATACAGTATTGTAACTCCGGT
>UMKZ01001711.1_pt1 | contig 26828 bp, 48 predicted proteins | sample 1966441 | NCBI WGS metagenome assembly UMKZ01 (sample SAMEA4836189, study PRJEB28245) | human gut metagenome | biome: gut microbiome; material: fecal sample | place: Denmark | collected 2008
GGCAGATAGTCACTGACAATAGGGCAGATAGTCACTGACAACAAAAACATTATAAAATATATTCATAGGAGTGAAAACGTAAATGAAAAATTACCTACCCTTAATTGCATCTCAAATTCTAAATATAGATTTATATTCTTTATTTAGAATAAAAGGAAAAGAAATTAATGCTCACGGAAACCAAACATACTATCTTGGTTATGATGGGTTACATAGTACGAAAGATGAAATAAACATTGACACAGAATTGCTTAATAAAATCCTCACAGGAAAAGCGGAGATTATCTATCTTAAAGATAAGAAAAAAATTTCTGATGACTGTACAATATGTGATATTACAATAAGTGCAGTTGCAAATAGATTTAAATTAGGTGATCTAAATCTTCTGGAATGGAGATTTGTGTATTATCTAATTGCGAAAAACAGTAGTAAAAAAGAAGTTCAAATAATTGATTTTAAAGAATTTGAATTTATCTATCATTATTTTTGCAATATACTAACTAAAGAAAAAATATTATTAGAATCATTGGTAAAAAAAGGGATATTACTAGATTATAAAAAAATAGAGAATAACCAAATTGAAATTATTCTATCAGATAACTTGTTAAATAATATAAAAACAACAAACTATACATATAAAATAAAAGATATATCTAATTTCAAATGTACAGCTAGTTACTTGTTTTATGATTATCTTATATATCAGTTGAAAAAAGAAAACTTTAAAATTATCAAAATAGATTTAAATGAATTCAAAAAAATCTGCTCGATAAATGATGACTCCTATTCAATATATACGAATTTAAAAAATAAAGTAATCGTTCCAATTTTAAAGGACATTAATAATTATATAGATAAACACAAATATGGATTACGGATTTTTTTCGATACTATAAAGCAAAATAGAAAAGTGGAAAAACTTAAATTTACAGTAATTAGAAAGGAAGAAGAATAAATGACAGAAGAAAAAATCCAAAAAGAAAAATTATTAGTAATTGATAAAGAACTCAAAAAGACAAATCCGGTGTATATTACCGTTGATAGGTATGTTTCTAAAATGAGGCTAAGCATTTTGGCTGAAAAACTTATAAGAGCTATTGCATCAAATATAGCCGAAGGTAGCTGTACGAATCTTGAAGATATTTCGTTATATACCAATATAGAGACTTCGATTAATACAAAAACTTTTTGCGAAATATTTAATTATAAAAACGATAATTGCTTTACAAAACTAGCTAATGCTCGTGAAGAATTACAATATACAGGCTTTACGCTTCCAGGGAAATGCAGACCAACAGATTCATTAATTGCTAAAAGTTATGTGGAAAATGGGAATATGTATTTTCAGATATCTTCATTAGTATTACCTTATTATATGGGCAAGGGCATTGATTATGAACTTATTAATATCATTAATTTTAAAAATGTTAATACGTTTAGATTTTATGAATTTTTATTAAATAAATTACAAGATAAAGAGAGAATAGAATTCATCTTAACATTTGAAGAGACAAAAGCAATATTAAATCTTACCAATAAATATCCTAAATATATTGATTTTAAAAGTCGAGTGCTAAAAGCTATACTTCAAGATATTAATGGTGAAAATTTTAATAAAGAAAATTTTTGCAATATAAGGCTTGCTATAGAAACAGTAAAAAATGGAAGAAAAATGTCAGGAATAAAATTTACTGTTACACGTAAAAATCCTAAAGTTGTACCTGTAATTTCTCTTAACATTATAAAAGAAAAGCTTACTGAACAAGGTAAAGAGGCATATAATTTCTTTCAATTTACTTCTAACAATGGATTATTTGAAATTGATAGCTGCATAAGGGAATATGGAGAAAAAAGATTAATTCAAGTTTATGAATACGTAAAATATCAATATGATAATAAAAAAATTAAGACTTCATTAAAAGCCTATGCTTCTAATGCTTTGAGAAAAGGCTGGTGCGATCCAGAACTCATCAATAGACTTACTAAGAAAAAATCACAGACACATCAACCTGACAACCAAGAAATGCTTGATGCCCCAAAAGAACAAGAACCTAAGTTACAAGAAACTTTTAATGAAAAAATTTACAATAAGATTATTAGTATGACTCCAAAACAGCAGCAGACTTTATTTGAAAAGACACTACAAAATTATCCTGATAAAAATGCATTTTCATATAAACTTTTGATTTCAAAAACGTATGAAGAAATAATTAATCATCCGGGACTCATTAATTTCTATATAAAAACTTTAAAAGAACAAAAATTTGTAGATATACTCATGGATCAATTCTAAGGAGAAAACAACAATGGCAAAAAGAAAACCTAAATATTTAACAATCAACCAGCTTCTGGAGTTTCTTGGACCTAATACAATAAATCGCATGACCATATACAAACAAATCTGGGCAGGAAACATACCTGCAAAAAAAATAGGAAGAAAATTCCTTATACCAATGAAATGGATAGAAAAAGAATTTGGTGAGTATAATGAACAATAAAAGTAATGCAGGAAGTATATTCTACTTGGAGAAAAGAAAACGTTGGGTATGGGTAGGTACATATAATAATGAACAAGGCGAAAAAAAGAAAAAATGGATCTCTGCATTAACTCAAAAAAACTTAAGAGAAAAAATAGAAGATTTTACAGAAGAGCTGAAAAGAAAAACCATAGAACCTGGTATGAATTTAGAAGCCTGGATAGAAAAATGGCTAAACGTAGTTGCACAACCAATGGTATCCGAAAATACCTTCATATGGTATACCCATATCCTAAAGTATATACACTTCACTTGTAACATACAAACAGACAAAGATCATATCGTACAATATGATTTTGGAAAAGAAAAACTGAATCTTATAACACCAATCAAAGTACAGGAGCTGCTACGTAATTTAAGATACTTTGGAAATAAAAACCACAAAAAATTAGCAGCAAGAACTGTCAACTCATTTCGAAGAGTCTTAGGTATGGTTCTTAAAAGTGCTATGGAAAACGATTTGATAAAAAGTAATCCTGTACTTAAAGTCAGACCATTTAAAGTTCCTAAAGACTCAATTGTTGTATTGGACTGTAAAGGTATTCATAACTTCCTAGAAATAATTAAACAAGGAAAGTACTTTGATCAGTATTCAAATAAAAAATTCGACCGTGAACGAAAATACTATAAGCAAGAATTCTACGCTTTGGTAAGTCTTGGATTTGCTTCGGGAATGCGAATATCAGAAATATGCAGCTTAAAATGGAATGACATAAATTTTGATGAACATTATCTGCAAGTGAAATGGGTACTGAAAACAGAAAATAGCTATCGGAAAATAACATTAGACTCAGAAACAATAAACAAACTTAAAGAGTTTAAAGAATTTCAGAATGGCTTTCAAGAAAACCACCAGGAGTATTTTCATAAAGAAAATGATTTAGTATTTACATCCGGTACAGGTAAAAAATTAGAACCAAATAACTTCAGGGAATATTATTGGTATCGGATGATTAAAAAAGCATCCTTACCGGAAAATTTCAGAATCCACTGCATGAGACATACCCATGCAACCCTTTTGCTGGAAAATGGTGTAAACATAAAAGTAATCTCCAAAAGACTGGGCCATTCAACAGTAGAGTTTACTTTAAAAACCTACGCCCATGTAATAGAAAGCATGGAAGAATCAGCAGCATCAAAATGGGAAGAAATAATGAAAGAATAATTTTTAAGAAAGGATAATAAAAACATGAAATCAAAAATTACCTTAAAAGAGGAAACAAATCACATGATAAGCATTGATGTAATCATCGGATGCTATCAATTCGATTGCATTCTTGTATGCTACGCTGAAACTGAATTCGGAAGAACATGGCATATGGTAATCCCCAATTGGGAAGTAAATTGTCGCATTGGCAAAAATATCTACTATAATGAAACCAAAATTAAAGAAGCTTTAGAACCAGAAATGAGATTCCCTGAAGAATATGCAGCAATAATTGCTAAAGCGATCACCGGCCGTTTGAATGAACATGATAAAGAAATCGATGAAGCAATCATAAAAAAATACTTTCAGGATGATAAAGACAACGAATAAGCAGCTATTAAAAAGCAACATATTATAAGCCTTGGCTAATATAAAGCTAGGGCTTTTTTTCATGCAACGATATTCTAAAATCCATTGTAATGAGCAAACGATTGTGTTAAAATAAGATAAGAGAGTAACGAAATTTACGGTCTCTTCCTAGCGCGAAGCGTTAGGCGCACTTCCGCGTTTCCAATACCAAGGCTTCGCCTTGGTGGAAACGCAGTGCGAGGATGCTAAAAATAATAAAATATAACACAATCCTTAAGCAAGGAGGACGAGGACTAACAGTCCCTCGTCAATTGCAAGCTTAGCTTGCTGAATTGCTTAAGGATTTTTTATTTTAGAAAGAAGAAAGCAGCCATGGCAACCTATCATTTAAGCCTTAAAAATGGAAAAGTGGGTACTGCAGAGCAGCACGCAGATTACATACTGCGTGAGGGACGCTACAGTGGAGGAAAACGTGCGGAAGAATTGGTCTATAAAGATGCCAATCTCCCGCGTTGGGCTATGTCTGCATCTGCTTTTTTTGCATGCGCTGACAGATATGAACGCACTAATGGCAGAGCTTATACAGAGTTCGAAATAGCTTTACCAAATGAACTAACGCATAAAGAAAACGAAAAGTTAGTAAATGATTTTATTACTACCCATATCGGGAATAATAAAGTGTGGGCATATGCTATCCATAGCAAGCCTGCTACATTCGACGAGTCACAAGAGCAAATACATGCACATATAATGATTTGCGAACGTATTGTAGACGATGAAATGGTAAAAGCCAAATCGCCCTCTAAATTTTTTAAAAGATACAATGCTAAAAATCCTAAAAATGGTGGCTATCTAAAAGACAGAGCATTATCTGGTAGTCGCACTGAAATTGCAAAAAACCTAAAAGAAATCCGTCAATCCTGGGAAGACATGGTTAATACTGAATATAAAACTCATGGAATAGATAAAGTTGTATCCTGCAAAACTTTAAAAGCGCAACGTGATATAGCAGCTGAAGCAGGAGATGAAGATATGGTTGAATTTTTAAACCGTACTCCCCAGGAACATCTCGGCCCGGCTCTCGCATATAAAACCAAAAAAATCATTGAAGAAAATGGTTATGATCAAGAAAATATCGACAATACCTTGGACAAAATTTATCAAATGAGTGCCAAGGCTTTTGGCGTAATTATAGATAAAATTCAAAAAGCACGTAAAGCTGCTGAATTAAAATACAAAAAACAAATTGAATTAGAACGTAAAGAAAAGGAATATAGTGAAAAACGATTAGCAGAGCTTACTACTTCCGGCGAAATAATCAGAAAAGATTTTGTAAAGTTACTTGGATCAGTTAATAACCAAATAAAATATAACGAATCTGCAATTATAAGAATTGAAAAAACAATAACTCCGATTGATCAAATGCCAAGCAAGGTACTTAATATTATGACCAGCGGCAGATTTGAAAAATTGCAAAAAGAAGGTGAGGCAATAATCAGCCTTAAAACTAGACTAAAAGAAATCTTAAGCCTATACGGTCCCAAAGAATCTATGCCTAATAATATACGAGCAGAATATAACGAAAAAGGACGAGCTTACAGAATCCTAAAAGCTGATTATGAAAAGCAAGATACAGAAATACGCAGCTTCATCAGCTCCGAAGCGGGTGATAAATGGTATAAGAAATTAATGAAAGAAATACTTGAACAAAATAAAGATATGGAAAATCAAAAATTAAATCTGCTTAAATTAAATAGCGAATACAAAGAATTACGAAAGGAAATCATCGAAGTTGGCAGAAAGATAAACCCCCACCTGCATTACAGAATGAAATCTAAATATCGGGCTCCAGAACTTGGCAACGGAGCATCATCTATATTTGACGCAAGAAATGATATAAATAATCTGTTACGCAATATCATTAATGCCGGCAGGGAGAATATAAAACAAAACAAGATGACTGTAAACCTTCAAGATAAAAAGAAAAATTTCTGGGAAGTATAAACTTATACCACCTATCCGCACACTGTCAAGGTAGTACAAGATCTCGTACCTCAATCTTGTCTCCACCTTGACAGTTTAGCTCAATGATAGGTGGTATATAAAAAATATCAAAAAATAAGGAGGAATAAAAATGCTCATAAAAGATTATACTGAAAACTGCCTTAAATTTGCAAAAGAAACAAAAAAATGGGGATCTCTAAATCCATACCGCTATTATTTAACTAATGGCTTTTCTTGGAATGAAACTTGTGACGGAAACGGAGGAGGATTAGATGTAAGCTGGGCGTTTAATATGCCCAATAATGAAATCAAAGAACTTGCACCACAAAAATTTGTAGATTTGATTAAAGAAGAAATCCAAACAGCAATCGATAATGACTTATCTAGTGATGAGATTGGAGAATTAGTAAATACGCTGTTAAAATAGGAGAAGAAAAATGATTATGTCATTCCCAGATTTTGGTATCTACCCAGAGGAATTAAGAAAAGCCAACAGATTAATTATCAGTATTGCAAAAAACTATAATCTTACTGAAAACGATGTAGATGATGCTGATGATATTGCAAAAGATATTATCAACATCAAACTAAAAAAAGAAAAGTATCCGTTAGATAAACTTACCAACACAATTAACTTATGCAGATTAAGAGAAATTATCCAAAAAGCTTCTGAAAAAAATAACCTACCAATCACTGACTTCAATTTCGACGCTGATGGTTCCGATATCTGGGCTACATATAAAAATAAACAAATCGAAATTGAATAGTAAACATTGTACCTTAGCAAAATTGCTAGGGTACTTTTTTATTATCAAAAATACTATTATAACTTGAAAAGAAGTTGTGTCATTATGACAAAATCGGAGAAATTTGCAAAAGCTATCAAAGAAGCCTTAGCAACAGTAGAACAGCACCGTGCATTATACTGGAAATTATGCCATGAATATGCAGCGAAATCCGCAGAAGAAGGAAGCAATGAAGAATTAATCAATCAACTCAGCGCATTCCTCTTTGCTGCAGAAGCAACAAACCTGGAGGCACAAGCTGTGTGTGCTTGCTATATCGCATATACTGACCTTTTTGAAGCACAAACACGAGAGAATAGTCCGCGCCTGCAACCTATACGTAACGCAATCCGCGCCGCTGGATATTCCGTAGACTATGATCCGACTACCATAATCTATAAATCAGGACAGAATGTAGTAAGCGCAAGTTTTTCTGTCGGGCCATGGAACGGTTCTGGTAGCTACACCTACGGTCGCAGTCGCTTGCTAAACGGTGACTATTTGCGCAGCGAGCTAAAGCGACTGAAAGAAGCAGCTAGCGGAAAAACGCCGGCTGAAATTATCAGCGACGCAGAAGCAGCGGCCGCCGCTTGGCAAATATTGAAAAAGCAACGCAAGGACTATCAAAACAATATTCGCAAACTGCGTCAAATGCTGAAAGGCATATCTTTTTATAACTGGGCTCAAATTTGGCATGTATAAGCACATTTTAAAATCTTAAAGGATAAGGATGATGAAACATGAATAACTTAATCAAAGAATATATTACCGAAAGTATGCGTAAATTAACTAACAGATACGTCAAAGAATTCAAAAAAGATCTGGAAATTGACTTAAACACATTAAATGAAACAACAACATTTCCTGAACATCTTATTTTTATAGCACGAACCTGCGGAACATATCTTTTATTCAGAAATAAGGATAGTGCAAATATTATCATCAACCACTATAAGAATAAGTATGGAGCACATTACTTCGTATTTAATACAAAAAAGAATGTACCCTATAAAAAAATCAATTGGGAAAAAGCACTTGAATATATAAAAGAGTATCCAGAAAAGGAAAAACAACATGCGTAGATATAAAGAACCAATATATACAAGCAAATATAAGAAATACAACTATCCAGGCACAAGAATAATCTATACTGGCTGCAGTTTTAATACAGCTTGCTATGCTCTATCAAAAGATTTTATGTTTGACGAAGAAAAAATTAAAATTAAAAAACTCAATACTGATATATTTTTAGTTGAAACTAAAACACATAAATTTATTATTGATGAATTTGCAGAATACGAGAACAACCTGGGCATAGTTGTTATGTGTTAAAAACGATTCTAACACACCTTAAGCTTTAACTGTCAAGGGATTCCTGCGAGCACTCGGAATTTATTCCCTTGACAGCAAGCTAAGGTGTGTTATGTTTTGCGTATAAAAAGAAAGGAGAATAAAAATGGAACTTAGTGTCACAGTAAATAGAAATAGCTTTAACTGGGGAACTGAAGCAACCCAGGCTATTCAAAAATTTTTCGAAGTCGAAAGACAAGCAAGAGAACTTTTTTCAGAAAATAAACTATATGAAATCATTAAATTCTACACAACAGATGAAGTAAAAAAAGTCTATGAAGTACTCTGCATTGTTGAGAAACATAATGAAGAAGTCGATCTAAAAGTAGCAATCTTCGCAGAAGGCAAAAAAGGCTGCCATAGATTAACTTTCTATTTAAATGATTACGAAGCCCGAAAAAAAGGAAGAGCAGCCGAAAAAAAAGCATTAACAGCAATAGAAGAATACATTGCTTATATGAGAACAGATACAAAAGCTAAAGCATGCTAAGGAGGAATATCAAATGATTTTATTAAGTTATACAATGGCAACTATTGCAGTATTAGCATACTTAATTGTATTTATCCTTGTGATTACTAAAAAAACAGATATTCTCAAATAACCAAAAAAAGGAAGGTAATAAACATGGCAGTATGGCCAAACGTAATCGAAGAAGAAAATGGAAGAAAGACAGCCTACGACATTCCATCAAGGCTATTGATGGATCGTATTGTTATGCTGACTGATGAAATCAACAGTGCAACAGCAAACTCAATTATTGGACAATTATTATTCTTAGAAAAAGAGGACAACAAAAAACCAATCACACTGTATATCAACAGTCCAGGAGGTAGCGTAACAGACGGATTCGCCATTTATGATATAATCCATCAAATCAAATGTCCGGTGAATACAATCTGCATTGGAATGGCTGCTTCAATGGCAGCTTTTCTGTTGGCATCAGGTACAGGAAAAAGATGTGCTACTGAAAATAGCACAATTATGATTCATCAACCCATGGGTGGAACAAGAGGTCAAGCCACAGATATTACAATCTATACTAATTATATCCTGAATCTAAAGAAAAAACTTAACACTATTCTGGCCCAAAAAACGAAAAAAGAATACTCAACAATTCAGGAATATACTGAAAGAGACAAGTATTTTAATGCTGAAGAAGCCAAAAACTTTGGCTTAATTGATGAAGTATATAGGAGAAAAAATAATGTTTAAAATATTTATAACTAACCTAGGAAAATACGTTGAAGGTAAATTAATAGGAAAATGGCTAGAATTACCATGTAATAACATAAGTGAAGTACTAAAATCCATTGATGTGAAACCTAATTCTAAATATGAAGAAGCTTTCATAACAGATTACGAAAACGACTGGAATTACAATGTTGGAGAATATGAAAATATATATAGTCTAAACGAATTATCAAAAAAATTAGAAAAAATTCAAAAAGAAGGAAGTAAAGAATGGCTATTAGCCTATTGCAGCGCATTAGGTGAAAATCTGCAGGATGCGATTGAAAACGATAACTACCAGAATAGCTGCTTTTACAAAAATGAAAAAACTATTGATGTTACAAGAGAACTATTTAACAAACGGCTTAATACAATAAAAGATAAAGAATTAAAAAAAGTAATCAAATGGCATTTTGATTACGAAGAATATGCTGAGGAGCAATTAATGGATCACTACTATGATACAGAATACGGTTGCATTTATATTTAATCTAAGAAGGAGAGGATACCCATGCTAACTTACGAAAATCTTATCAAAACTTTAAATGAACAAGAAGATGAAATCCTGGTAAAAATCCATAATAAGTATTGTGAGAAAAGAGACAAGATGTACCTTTATATCTATAACAACACACCAGATAATGTTGAAATGCTTCTTCCGGAACAACGATACGACTGCTTACTAGAAGGTCAATATATTAGAGATACTTACTTCCAATCCGACAAATGGGTACAAATGGATGAACAAGGACATATTATTTCAGAAAATGAAGCAAAAGGAACTTTACTGTTTTTATCTGATCTCGCCATATGGTTACAAACTTTCAAATTTAAAGACATAAAAGAATTAGAAAACTACATTAAACGATATAAAGAGGAAAAATGAAAAAATTTACAGTAACATATGAATTTGCATCTTATATTTCAGAAGAAATAGAATCTGCAGATATGGATGAGGCTTGCGAAAAAGCATGCAATCAAAAATATAACGAAGTAAAAAATAAATACCTTCCTAAAATCAATCTAAAAAACATAGAGATCAGTGTGAAAGAAATTACTGACAACGAAACTAATGAAACCGCAGCATTCTATTAACTAGTAAAATTTAAGAAAAGTGAGGTATAAAAAATGAACTACTCATACATCATTAAATGGCTTGGATCTAGAGGTTGGGAAGAAATTGACGAAACTGATAATAAAGCAGAAGCAGAAAGACTTGTCCAGGAATACAATTTAGCATTTCATGGAGGAAGCTTCAAAATCATTAAAAAAAGAAACAACAAACCGTAAAAATAAGAATCTATCAAAAAAGACCTGATAAATGCAAGGTAGTACAAGTCTCCACCTTGCATTTATCGGGCTTTTTTGATTTACAAAAATTAATCTAAAATTCAAGGAGGTTAATATGTTTAACAATAACTTTGATTTCGAGAACTTCGAAGACATTCAAGAAGTACTTACACCTAGAAAAATAAAAAACCATCTTGACCAATACGTAATTGGCCAAGAAAAAGCCAAAGAGATTATGGCGGTAGCTGTATACAATCACAAAAAAATCAGCTACATGAGAGAACCTATCGAAAAGTCCAACATCATTATGGTTGGACCTAGTGGCAGCGGAAAAACGCACATCATTAAAAATCTCGCAAAACTTCTAAATGTACCTTATTGTATTGCCGACGCAACAACACTAACCGAATCTGGCTATGTTGGCAATGACGTTGAAATTGTCCTACAAATACTTATAAACAAAGCTCTAGAGCAGATCAGATTCTATAATTCACCTGAATCAGCTTTAGAAGAAGCTGTTAGAAGAGCTGAAAAGGGCATTGTTTTCATCGACGAAATCGATAAGAAAGCAGCCAAAGGAGAAAGCCGGTCTGTAACACGCGACGTTTCCGGCGAAGGAGTACAACAAGCTCTCCTTAAACTGGCAGAAGGAACTGAAGTTAAAGTGCCCCTGACAGGCTCGAGGAAGCACCCTCACATGGATGATAGAGACAGCGTGACCATTAATACTCAAAACATCCTTTTCATCGCAGGAGGAGCATTCCAGGGCATCGAAAAACTGATTGCAAAAAGATTAGGATACAGCAACAGTTCGAAAACAAGTATTAACTTACTTGAAGAAACTAAAAGCGAACAATCAAAAGAAAAATTAAGCTATAACCAGCTCATTAATGAAATCAGTGCAGAAGATCTGAAGAGATTTGGACTTATTCAAGAGTTTGTCGGAAGATTTCCGATTATCTGCCCATTGCAGCAGCTTACCGAAAAAGAAATGGTAAGAATTCTGACAGAGCCTAAGAATTCAATCATCAGACAATATCAGAAACTTCTAGCAGAAGATGAAGTTCAATTGGAATTCCAAGAGGACGCTTTAGCTATGATTGCCAAAAAAGCAATCAAAAATAAAACCGGTGCCAGAGGTTTAAGGGCACAACTTGAAGAGCTGCTAAGAACAATCATGTTTGAAGCACCAGAATATAAAAGAAAAACAAAAATCATCATTACAAAGGAGGATATCGAAAAAAACTTAAAACAATTAGTAGCTTAAAACTGACTCTACCAAAAAACAAAGTGCAGACAAGGGGTAAATGCAAGCACGCTACGCGCCCCTTGTCAACACACTTTGTTTTTTAGTTATATTTAAAGTATCTTAAATAAGAAAGGAAGATTGATTATGAACACAATTTATCTCGAAGGCAGGTTAGTAAAAGAGCCGGACATCATTTGGACTGAAAGTGGCATTTGTATCGCCAATTTCAAAATCGCTGAAAATGTATATGCAGGTAAGGATGAAGAGGGTAAGCCGAAATATGAACCTATTTTCCACAAATGTGTAGCGTTTGGACCGGAAGCAGAAAAGATCGGAAATGACAGCAAAAAGGGTAGAATCTACAAAATCAAAGGTACGATTATCCCAAACAACTATATCAACAAAGAAGGTAAAAAAATTTACGACTTCAAATTCAAAGCAGAATTCATCGAATTCGGAGCTTTGCCAAAGCAAAAAACAGAAAAACAACCTGGTAAAAAAGAGCAAGCAGCATAACAAAACAACAAAAGCCCTTTCAACTAATGAGAGGGCTTGAATTTTATTTAAATAACGGAGAGTAAAAATGGAAGAAAAATTAGAATTGTATTTAGACACAAAAGAATTAATTAAAGCTTTAGAATTCACCACTAAGATTCTGAAAGGTAAACCAACATCAGAAATCTATGCTTTCAACAAGTTTATCGCTAATGGAGATAAACTTGATATCGAAGCAGTTGAAATGTACGAAGCTGCTAAAACTTCAGTCAAAGCACAAGTAAATGGAACAGGAGAATTCATCATCGCTCCAAAACAACTATTAATGATGCTCAAGAATGTAGATATTGATGAGATTATTATCACAAAAGAATCAGAAAAAAATTACATTGAAATCCAAAGTGGATGGAATGTCACCAGCATGCCTATCGGTAATATCGAAAGTTATCCAGGATTTCCTGATATTAACGACACAAAACAAATTGAAATTGCTACCGAAGAACTTAAAGAATTAATTGAAAACACAACATTCGCCTGCAGCACTGACGAAGCTAGACCAGTTTTTACAGGTATTCAATTAGATACTGCAAAAGCTCAAATTGCAGCAAGTAATACCCATATGCTTGCAATTAGAAATTTTAAAGCAAACCATAAGCCTGAAAACAATAAAACAATCATTATACCAGCAAAAACACTGGATAAGCTTATCAGAACAACAATCCAAGATAAAACTGTAAAAATTAACTTCAATGATACTAATTTATATATCACATTTGACAATACAACATTAGTAAGCAGACTTATCAACGGAACCTATCCTGATGTGAATAGAGTAATTCCTAAAGATAGCAAAGTAAAATGCAAAATCAATAAAAAAGCATTTGAAAAAATGCTTAATAGAATTAAAGTTTTTTCAGATAATGATAACAATATCATTAAAATTGAAATTAATAACAAAGAAAAAACTCTTATTTTGAGCGCATCCTCACAAAAAGGAAACAGTAAAGAAGCAATTAAATTAGAAGATTTAATTACAGACAATGAAAATGAAAATTTTAAAATTGCCTTCAATAGCAACTACATTACGGAGATTACCAAAAGAATTAAAGAAGATAACATGGTAATGCTAATGAATACAAGCGTTAGTCCGGCAATCATTGCAGAAAATGAATACAGCAACAATAAATACATAGTAACACCACTCAGAGTGGTTCAATAAATCAATTATATCGCAAAAGCATATGCAGTCACGATAGTAGCCTCGCAAGCTCAGCTCTCCAACGTGACAACGCATATGCTTTTACGATTATGTATAAAACAAAGAAAGGAGGGAAAAAATGATTAAAAAAACTTTATCAGGTGAATTAGTAGCTGAATTCGGATTATGTAAGGACAGGCACGAATATCCGGTAGATGATTGTATTTACCCAGAGACGGTGCAACGGATGAACTTCGCACGCCTGGAGCTAACAGCTACCAGTGTTTTAAAACCATTGGTAGATCAAGGAATTAAATCTGTGGTCATTTACGCAAGCGGATGTACAGAAGCAATTTTAGCTACATATAGTGCTGCTTTAAAGCTGCGAGTCAATAACTTCACGGTAATGCATTATGATCCCGTCTACGAAAATTACGCAGCACAACCATTAGCTGCATATAACACATTAAGCGCATAAGGAGAAAAATAACATGAAAAAAGGAAAATTTTTATTTATTGAAAACACGAAGGACGAAAAAGCAGAGTATCAAATTTTTGTCTTATTTCCGGAAAAAACAAAAAACGATAAAGTAGATGAAATCTATGAAAAACTTTATCAAGCTATCGGCAACGTAAAAACCAGAGTATTTGCTGAAAAACTTGATAATAACCAAGAATATGATGAAGAACAACAAAGAAAAATGTTGAAACAAGAAATGATCTATCTTCCTGGAGAAACTTACGTAATAATCAATAAGTTTATCATTAAATAATTATTAAATATGAGGCAAAATATGAAAAAAGAATACGAAATGGTATTTATTGTAAAACCAATTGAGAAAAAGCAATTCGAAGTAGCAATCCAAAAAATTGAAAACATTATCACAGATAACGGAGATGATATCAAAGTAACAGAACGTTGGGGCAAAAAACACATTGCATACCAAATTAATGGCTTTAATGAAGGCTTATTTGCTTTTATTGTATTCCAAGCTGAAGAGAAAACTATAAGAAAATTAGAAAAAATAATTAATCATACTGATGAAGTTATTCAGCATATGATTATAAAAAAGGAGATGGAATCCTCAAAACAACTATATCGTTTAAAATAATGTCTATACTAAAAACAAAAATACATTTCGTGAAAGAAATAGTAAAGGAGCAAAAAAATGAAAAAATATTATGAAATCATGTACATCGTTAAACCTATCGAAGAAGATGCATTTAAAAAAGTAGTTGCTAAATTTGATGAGCTTATTACTGAAAACGGCGGAAAAGTAGAAAAGACCGATTGCTGGGGTAAAAGACGCCTTGCCTATGAAATCCAAGACCTGCAGGAAGGTCTCTATGTCCTTGTAACATTCCAAGCTGAAGCTGCAGCTGTTAGAGAACTTGATCGTGTTATGAAAATTACTGATGAAGTACTGAGACATATGATTATCAGCAAAGACTAACAAAATTGAAAGCTGCTATAAAATATAAGTTATAGCAGCTTTCTCATTTCAAAAGGAGCATAACATGATATACGCAAATTATGATGAATACGAAAAAACAAATCGAAAAGCTTATGACAAGTTTAACAAAGGAAAAATCTTTTACGCTTTTAATCTGGAGCAGTTGAAAGAAGGAATGAAAAGTATTGGACTAAATCTAAAAGAAACAAAGAAAGTTGCTTACTTAGGTGCCGGAGTATATATACGTGCTGATGAAATACAAAATTACAAAAAATTTAAAGACAAACAACGTAAAGAATTTGAAGAAAATATGAAAATTTATGATTTTGCAAAAAGCGCTTTTAAAAGCGAACTCGCAAATCACGAATACTGCTATACAATGGATCCGTATGATGCAATCAATGCATTAGGATATACTTCGGATGAAATCAATAATGATCCTTTACTTCACAAAGCATTAAAGACAGCAAAAAAAGAACTTTTAGATGAATATTAGAATAAACATCAATATTTTAAGAGGAGAATAACATGAAAACAATTATCACGTTTAAAAGTTTATTTGAGATTGGTGAACATATCGATAAGCTTGTAGGCGATTTTCAAGAAATCACTGGCGACTGCGTTGATACAATCACAAACGTTGTAATAAAAGATATTAAATTAATTTGGGATGAACCCAAAGAACTGAATGCTGCTGAACTATATTATAGTAGCTATCAAAGGCCTGTAAGCCTACCTTATTATGTCTATACAGCTGAAGCTGATTATAACAATAAACATGGTAATTTTATTTTTAATGACATAGAAATTGATTATGACGAAAGTTAAACAATACTGGAGGAGCATAAAATGGCTAATTTATACGATTTTACTTTTCAGTTAACTGGAATTAAAAAACAAAAAGCTTGTGAAGAAATTATCAAAAACCTAAAATTAAAAAAATGCTATGTTCAACACCAAGAAAAAGTATTAGTAATTAAATTCGAAGAAAGCAAATGCGAAATTTACAAAGCAAGCCAGATTGCAAAAAAATATAATTGTGAATTTAATTACATAGCAGAAGAACCAGGTATGGATATCTACTGGACAAATAACTGCTACTACCCAACATATAAACTTGAAGGCAACATGATTTCTCGAATTATCTACTTTGAAAGTGAAGGAGAGGTACTTGACTACCTTATCTGCAACTTCTCTTTTAATGAAAGTATTACAAGAAAAATTAAGAATCTAGAAAAGTACCTATGGGATGAACAATCAGAAAACAAATATGAACATAAACCAAATATCGAAGAAATTATAGAAGAAATTCAAAAATCACATAAAAATGATGATTTTTATCTTTTAATCAATAAATTTGACTATGTAGAACCTGAAAACACAGAAGCATAACAAAAGCCCTGAAATGAGATTTAATCACTTCAGGGCTTTTAATTTACTCAATTCCAAGCTGCTGCTTCAAATTATTAACTTCATCATGCTCTAACATCCACGCTTTCTCGAAAAAAGCAGCACGCTCTTCAGCCTGTTTTAATTGAGCCTTAAACTTCTCTACTTCTTCAGGGGTATAAGAATACAATACTGTCATGAGAAACACCTCTTTCACAATAATAAAAAAAGCACCTGCCAAGCTCGACAGATGCCACTGGCTTACACAGCCAGGCACGACCTCAACGCTTATGCGAAGCTACCCGTGCAACTGAGATAATTATATCATAAAAAATAAAAAAAGACAAATAATTTTACGGAGGTAAAACATATGGAAAACTTACAGTCTATAAATTTTCCTAAAAATGAATATCTTGAGATTGTTGAATTAGAAAGATGCAATCTTAACATATCGCAGATGCAATAGGGCAAGGCAAAATTAATCGTTTGCGTCTCTCTCTCCGTTCCTCCATTCGAGCCACAAACGTCCTTGCCCAATTGCCTGCGATATGTTTATGCGAAAAACATCTAACAAATAGATATATTACAGAAAGCAGGTGTACAAAATGGATGATGTGTTAAATACAATACAAGAAATGCTTGAAGAGGGTTTTTCCGAAGAGAAAGCCCAGTTCATTGCTGCTGACAGATGCTTCGGCAGCATTGCCTACAATGAAAACAAAATTCAGGAGGAAAAATAATCATGACTAAGTATTACAATACCCAAAGGCCAATAGGGCCAGGTACCTATCCAAAGCCACAAGATAATAAGGTTATTGAAATTAAAAACTTTGATAAAAAAGAAAAAATCGAAAAGGAAAATATTAGCGCCTATGGATATATTAAATACGAAAAACCACTCATGCCGGCTGCAGCAAAAGCATACGAACTCACATTAGCATTAGCGCAGAATGAAACAAAAGAAACAATCGAAGTAAATAAAAAAACTGAACAACCAATTACTAATCTTACTGCAATGACCGATGAAAAAATCACCGAAGCAGCAATCAAAAAAATCCAGGAACAACAAGATGGCTGGAATGATGTATTAAAGAACTTTCTGCTTGCAGAACTTCCAAAAGATATCCAGCTCGCAAAAGGTGTATTAGAACCTCTTAAGAGCTTAAAAACTCTCAACAACCATCTTGGCACATGGGCTAAAGAAAAAATGGAAAAAAATACAGCTGCATTCAATGTAACAAACGGAAACATAAGAGGATGCGCACTGACAAGTGATGAAGTATTCAGTGAAGCAATTCATTACTTCATTGACGTAAAAGAAGAAAAAAAGGAAGTAAAACCAATCAATAAACCAGCATTAACAAAGCCAACAATTTCAAACAGGCCAACTTTAACAAATACACCTTTAACTAAAAAAGAAAAAATCGAAGCACAATACGCTTGCTCATTATTTGATTAAAAAGAGGAAATAAAAATGGATAAAAAATTTTTGAAAAATTGGATGATAGACATTCCAACTATTAAAATTATGACAGATAATTATGCTGTAGATGTTTACAAAAAAAATCACATTAGAGCATTGGCTGTTTATAAAAAAAATAATCTAAAAAATTCAAGATACGGAGAATTAAAATATCTCCACTTCATTGAAAAAGAAAAATGGACAACTTACCTGGATGGGAAATGGTATCCAGGAAGTCTGGATAAATTAAAATTCGGTGTATATGGTTTAGAAACGAAAATCACAAAAAATAGAAAAATTGTAAAATACATTAATAAAAAAGAAGAAGATATTCTAAATAAAAAAAGAAACGATAAATATACTAAAGAAATAAATGCTTTTAAAGAATTTAATAAACAGGTACCCGAAGTACCTAAAAACTTTTATAAATTTATTAACAGAAAAGTAATGAACGGATATGCCTTATATAATAATAAAAATCATCAGGCTTACTGTACAACGTGTCAAAAGAAATTTAACATAAAAAAATTAAAAAGAGAAGAAAAGATAACGTGTCCGTTCTGCAGAAAACATTTACAGGCACTGCCAATAGGGCATTACAGCTATTATCAAGAAAAATATAGCTGCCTAATTCAGAAAACCAAAAAAAATAACCTGGTCTTAAGATACTTTTTATGTATAAAAACATCATCGAGCAGCATGAGTAAAGAAAATTCTTGTATTGCAGAAGTAAAAAGAGTTTTCTTTAATATCGAAACTCACAAGACAGAAATTTATATAAAAGAAACTTACAAAGGATCAAATTACCATGGATTCATTCCGAAAAAATACGAAAAAGGAACCCAGAATTATTGGCAACAAAAAGATTACTGGGTACAAAGAGGAGTACTTTATACCGGCAATTTAAAAGATATCCAAGAAGTACCTCTAAAATACATTTACAATTCAAAATGCACAAAAGATACTATTGATTTTCTGCAAAATAATATTCAGCAGTCAATAAAAAATTTACTTCAATATCCTTTTATCGAAACATATATAAAAGAAAATAGAATCGACATATTAGAAGCATTAGGAAAATGTGAACTAATCTTACCAGAAACTAAAGAACCAAGCAAAGCACTAAAAATCAGCAGAAACCTTCTAAAAAATTTACCTAAAAAAATTGATGATACATCTTTATTAGCCAAACTGCAGTTAATAAACAATTCAATCAATGCTCTTGGAGAAACAGAAATAAAATACCTAAATAATTATAAATTATGTAATTACGAATCACTTAAAAATGTATACGAAATCTTAAATGAAAAATTTGATAAAGTAAGCAGATATTTGGAGAAAAACGATGCTACAATGAGTGACTATTACGATTATCTAAAAAATCTTAAGGAATTACATGTAATAATCAACAAAAAAAGTGCTTTTCCAGATAATTTTTGGAAAGCACATGATGAAGTCGTTGTAAAATATGCAAAAGAAAAAGCTAAACTTAAAGATATCCAAAACAAAGAAAAAGAAATCAAATATAAAAAAATCAAGGAAGAATCAATATACCAACAGCTAATTATCAACGATTTACTCATCAGATTACCGGAGAGTTTAGAAGAAATAAAAATAGAAGGAATTCTTCAAAACAACTGCGTAAATAGCTACGTAAATAGAATTCTAGATAAGCAAACCAATGTGCTGTTCGGAAGAAAAGTATCTCGTCCAAACATTCCTTATATTACCATTGAAATTAAAGACAATAGAGTGCTTCAAGCACGCTATAAAAGCAATATAAACTGTACCGCAGAAGATACAAAAACCATCGAAAGCTATATTGCATCTATAAAAGCACTTGGCAAACAAAAAAACCAGGCAGCATAAGCATTATAACTCTTCTTTTGAACGTGGTAACACAGGGCAGGCAGATTAGTCAATAGCTTTCCTTCGGACTCTGCTATATGACAAACTGCCTGCGCCTGTGTTATGTCAAAGATAAGAAAGAAGGGATAACATGATCATCGAAGAATTTGGACCAAAAAAATATATCGGGAAAAGACAGGTTCTCAACAGAAAAACTGAAGATACTAAGACAATACCGAAAGACAAATTTCAGAAATATTGGTTAAAATTACCTGCATGTATTAGGTTCATACTTACAATACCTTTAATGATTTTCTACCTAATTCCATGGTTTATAATAACAGAAACAGTAAAATACTTATGGAATAACAAATACTGGGTAATAGGAATTGTAGGAACAACCGCAGCGATCTACTTTACCCTCGTTGCAAAGTATGGAGCTGATAGATTAGCAGAAGCTGCTAAAGTATTACTAGGAGGGCTTGTACTAATAATCATCATCAAAAACTTCTTTTTAATACTGTCTATTTTATTTTACAGCGGTATTATATACCTCATCTATTGGGCAGTAATGCACGCACTTACCCGATAATTTAATCAAAATCATTCAAAACATAATCATCATCATTAAAATTCAGACTATGTATGTAGCTATTAATAGCAGTATCAATATCAATAACAGGATCAGAATCATCCTCTAGGAAACGGTAATTATCTGCTTTACTTCCAACAAACTCAAATTTCCTCACAAGACAAAAATTAAAGTAGAAAGAGCGACCATCTGGATTCTGGCAACGTTTAGTACGCCAAGAACCGCTAGAGATTAAAATAGCCTGGCCTTTATTAAAATTATCATATATGACTTTAGCTGCTTTATCCCATGCAACACAAGGAATAAAATCAGCTTCTTTTTGAGCGTAACTTGATTTACAAGCTATAACAAAAGAACAACGCATAGAATCCTTAGATATGGCCAAATCAGGTTTCTTTACAAGTCTACCTAAAAGTTTAACATCATTCACAATATCACCTCAAAAATTTATATATATTAATTATAAACCAAAAATAGAAAAAAGAAAATAATGATATAACACATCTTATTATATGCTGTCAAGGAATTCCTGCGAGCACTCGGAATTTTATCCTTGACAGCATAATAAGATGTGTTTTGCTTTGTGTAAATTAAATAAAAGGAGGAATTCTCTATGAAAAACAATATTAATGCTTGTCGTTCAATCACATATTTTAAAAAAGCATAAGTTCAAACATGGAGGAAATAACAAAATGCAAAAATTCAAACTTAGTTATGATAATTATGATATAACAAAAAGCATCATAGACAATATTATTGAAAATTATCAGGAATATGGATACGATGAAAAGCCAGATGAATACACAATAAACTCCAATATTGATTGGAACTCTTACCAGGAGGAATATCAATGGGCATGGGAAGATTTCCTTAGCGAATTAGACAAAGCATTTCATTCAAGATACAAAACCTGCTGCGCTAAAGTAGAAGGTAAAAACCTGAATTGGCGTGGCGCATCAGGAAGCAAATATATTAACATCAAGAGTGAAAACAATTTTGATGCTGGATTAGAAATTATTCGAAACATACAACCTAACTGTGATTTTTCAATCGAAGCAACGTTAAATAAAGGAAGATTACTCATAACAATCTATCATCATGATTGTCCGACCGGAAGCATTTTCTTATTAAAGCCTTGTGCATATAGTACATATGAAAAAAGTGCATAAATGAAATTGACATTCGATGAATTAAATCTACTTGTAAAAACTTTATCTGAAAAACAAAATGAGTTAGAAACCAAAAAAAATATTATGCAAAAACAAGAACAAGAAAAATGTAAAGATGATTGGAGTTTTCATCCTAGTACGGAATTAAAGAATACAAAAGATGCATACTATGCACTTTCTAGGTTAGTAGAAAAAATTAAAAATAATATAAGTATAGGAGTAAAATAAAATGTACTATAAAGAAGATTTTACATTAAAATGCAATAAAAATAACTGTACCGGTATTATAATTGCACAATATCATTCCCTCATCAGTATCAACTCCTGGTCAAGTAAAAACATAAAAATCAAATTCTACAATAAAAAAAAGAATAAGCAATATGTAGCAGTAATAGATATGTCAGAAATTGCCCAGGCATATAAATTAGAAGAATCCTTTATCTATGTAAAGATCGATAGATATTATAGATATTCTAAAAAACAAATGATGTATTTAGTAAACTTATACAAGAAATTTATTAATTATTGTATTTTGAACTATGCAAAACAAAATAATATATACTGTTCATGCGCAATAGAACCATATGCAATTGAATACTGCAAACCAAAATAAATTCAATAACACATCTCATCAACTGCTGTCAAGGAATTTCTGCGAGCACTCGAAATTTCATCCTTGACAGCACTCTGAGATGTGTTCTGTTAACTTTACAATAAAAAAGTCCTGAGTAAGACATATAAACTGCTTAAAAATAAAATATAAAGGAGAAGAATCATGAATTATGTAGTATTAGTAAAAACCAATATCGATAACAATATCAAACATAATTCTATCGAAAAAATTCCATATAAAGGAAAAATTTCGCTGGAAGCTATGTATAAATTTTGTAAATGCGAATTAATCGATATACAAGATGTACCAATTCAATTAGTTGAATTTGATAATGAATTAGGAATTATCCCGGCTGTTACTCTGATATACGATGAGGAATTTCTCTTAAAGAATCAACAACCCATAGCTAATGAAATTGCAAGCGTTATTTTCGGCTACGGCCGTATGCACGATCAGTGCTTGTGTGGCAATGTATTATTATGCTACACAAATGAAGAAGGCGACTGCTTACCATTCTGTGAGAGTGAAGCGAACGGAATCATTAAATGTCTTAAACGGATAAATGAACATATCAAAGATATGCAATTCAAAGTCCAGAAACCGATAATGACATTCAGAACATTTTAGGAGGATAACAAAAATGAAAATGAGAACAAAACAAATTTTAAAATATGTACTAATGCTTAATACTCTTCCTTTAAAACCAACGAAAAAATACTCGGAAATCAAAGCAACACTGCCTACTTCTTGGAATGTAAAAATCTTTGAATATAAAGAGCAAATCAAACGTAGAAGAAAAAGAATCAATGCTCTGCGTGAAAAGCTTTTAATGCCGGTAAGCTGCTACCCATACAAATCAATATAATAAAAGAGGCAAAAAAATGGATGCACTTGAAAAATTTAAAAAACACGCACAGACCGTTTTGCTCTGGATTGAAGATGAAAAACCTAGAGTACAACGCTTTAAATGCGAGAATTGCCAATATCATAGATATCATTGTGACAGTGATTTTGGGGTTTTCACTCATTCGTACAGAGTGTGCTGCTGCCTGCCATACTGGTATACACCCATTGCAAAACTTGATTCTTGCCCCAAAGAAGATAACCCTAAGGCTGGAAGACTTAGCTCTGTTTGTAGAGTTAACACGGAGGTATTGTAAAGACTGCTATTAAGATAAACTGGAAGAATTAAACTATTCATTTAAATAAGGAGGACACATGGAGAGCAAATTTGACTACAATTTTGATTATAACTTCTGGAGCTTGAACCCTTCAGTTCTAAACAAGGGAGAAGAAGCCTTCTGTAAACTTGCAAATAAGTTTAATATCAGCATCATAGAGCAAACTGAAATAGAAAATCAGGCCAAAGACGATATCCTTTATGCTTTAATAAAAGCGTATCAGGAAAACAAAAATCCATTAAAAGACTCCGAACCATTTCTTTTGGCTAATCTAATTAATCAATATAAGCTTGATAATTTAATCGAGCATATCTGCAGAAAATACAATTTAAATGAGGATGATTTTTACCACGATGCTTACCATGATGGAACTTATCTTAAAATTGAATATAAAAATAAACTTATTGCGTAAAATGATTTAAGGAGAAAATAATGCTTAAGTTTAAACACAAAAAAGGATACTGTCCTTGGATAAACATAAAAGGAATAACATACTACCTGCAAGATGAAAATAAAGGAAAAGATATTTACGGAAACACAATCTATGAATATAAATTCTGCTGTCGTAAAGATCGAGGAAGAATAATTAGCTTACCAGATCACTGTGCAGTTATTAATCGAATTTCAGGAACAAATTATTTGCCCAATAAAATGTATTCGTGGAAACCTCAAGACAAAACAGGTGAAGAAATTGCTGAATATTATTTGTTATATAATCTAAGATGCACAGAAAAAGAATACTACAGGGCTCTACCTGTTAATACAGACGGCATAAGAAAATCTTACTGCTGCTTTCTTATTGATGATAACAAACAGCACTGGCTATGGCACAGAACCATAGAAAATGAGCTATACAAAGAAAAAGGAATCTACAAAATTAAAATGAAAAGTCAAAAGCATACAATACAAAAAATATATCCAACAGAAATTATCTACTCATCCGAGCCTTATAAAAAAGCTGAAGCAGATGCAATTAAATATCTAAAAAACAAATATGGATATGAAGAATTTCAGGAAACACAAATCTTTACTTTTTTATAATGATAACAATCAACATTTTCCGAGAATATGTACATATTGACGTACATATAATGCTGTTGTATAATATAGATGAAGCAAATGAGAGGAGCTGATAGCATGACTACTATTACACCGACAAATTTGAGAGCTAATATTTTTGAAACCTTGAATAATACAGCTAAATACAATCAGGTTATTACAATTTTAAATAAAGAAGGAAATGTTGTAATGATGTCAGAGGACGATTATCGTGGACTGATGGAAACATTGTATTTAAATTCTCAACCTCGTGTTGCTGATGAAATCCTTCAAGGAGCAAAAGAACCAATTAGTGAATGTGTTCCTGCTGATGAGGTTGAGTGGTAATGTATAAAATTTTCTATACAAAGGTGGCTGTTAAGCATATTCAATTACTTAAAGCTGCTAATTTGGCGAAAAAGACCAAAAGTTTAATAGAACTTCTTGAAACAAACCCTTATCAAAATCCTCCACCTTATGAGAAATTAGTAGGAAACTACAAAGGGCTTTTGTCTCGCAGAATTAATGTTCAACACAGGCTTGTTTACATGGTTAACGAAGAAGAAAAAACAGTAAAAATTGTATCTATGTGGTCACATTATGAGTTCTGACGAGAAATAACTAAAGGCAGATGCAATGCATCTGCCTTTTTGTTTTAATTTTTTATAATGATAACAATCAACATTTTCCAAGAATTTCTTCATATCTATGCACACGAGCATAAAACCCGGAAGAAGATAAATGCTCACGAAACATAAACTCTTTTGATGTAATCTTACGAGCACGCCATTGCCTATAATTTTCTTTCCAGATATCATCAAAAGACCTTCTAGGACGGCCATAAGGGCGACCTTCACGCAAACATAAATCAATGCCCTCACGCTGCCTTTCACGAATAAAATCGCGCTCTAATTCAGCAAAAGCAGCAAAGAGGGTAGTAACAAATCTGCCCTGCGGAGTGGAGGTATCTATAGACTCTTTTAAAGAAATAAGGCCAACACCTTTTTCTTTAAGTCTATTAGCTATATCTAAAAAATCAACAGTATTACGAGCCAGGCGACTAATACTTTCTATATAGACAATATCGCCTTCACGGATGTAATCAAGCATGGCCAAAAGCTGAGGACGATCAGCAATATTTTTACCGCTGACATGCTCTTCGTAAGTTCGGTCCAACTTAATACCACGTTCTTCCATAACGGCAAATTGCCGGCCGGTATTTTGATCTTTCGAAGAAACTCTCACATAACCTATATTAGCCATAAGACACTTGCCCTCCATAATAATCCCAATTATGTCAATATACTAACAAAATGTGCTAAAAATGTCAATTAGAAATAGGACATCCTAAAAAGTCAAAAAGGACTTTTTTAGGACATAAAAAGCATAGCATAAGATATATCCTAAAAAAGTGTACTTTTATAGTAGCCTAAACTTTACTTCATTATAAATACATAGCGGGGAAGAAATTCAAGTTAAAAATTTTTGACACTAAATCTTGCGTATGCTAAACTTTAAATAAGAAGGCGCGTAACATTGTTAACTAATTGAGGTGTTTGCTTATGACTAATACATTAAATACTGCTTTTTTAAGCAATAATGGCGAATATACTTTTTTTAAATTTCGTGATAGGGTAATAACTTTTTTTACCGGAAAACGATTGGAAAAGTATACTAAAATATTAGAATGGAATAATGGCTATATAGTTGTACTCTGTAAAAATAAAAACGAAAATAAGCTGGAAGAAGATTATATAGATTTATTGCCAATTCTAAACAATCTATATATTGAACCTGTTGAGTTTCTTGCACCAATAAAGGAGGTCGAAATTAATTATGACTGAAGCAAAAAAAAGAACTATAGCAGATGCCGCTGAAATGATTGTGGGCGGATATGCGTTTTTACGCAAAGACGATAACATAACTATTGTTAACTTAAACCGAGATGACGAGCATGTTATGGTCATTACTAAAGACGGGAAAATGCTTGAAAGCAGCATGGATCCTATCGAACAAGTTATAGCCCTAAAAAAATGGAAAGAAAATGCTCAATTTATGGAGGATGAAATTGCCTAAATATTTTCTTGATAAAATTGCAGGATATTATCTTTATTATACAAAGCACTGTGTTATTGAGTGCATGCATGCTCATGCTAGTGACAAAAAACTTACCGAAGGTGGCTCAGCAAAATTTTTTGTCTTAGCAGATGGTTCCACAATTATACAAAATAAAGGCATTCTCAATGATAGAGAGATTCTCAAAATTCAAAAGTTTATTAAATTACACTATTTGGAAATGTATGAAATGTGGGCAAAAGACAGTGAAAATGGATTTTTTGGCGAAAAAAAGTAACCATAACAAACAAAAATTGCAAAAACCTGCGAAGCTTTGATATGTACCCCCAATACTGGACACCCAGTATTGGG
>UMKZ01008812.1_pt1 | contig 26677 bp, 44 predicted proteins | sample 1966441 | NCBI WGS metagenome assembly UMKZ01 (sample SAMEA4836189, study PRJEB28245) | human gut metagenome | biome: gut microbiome; material: fecal sample | place: Denmark | collected 2008
AAGGATGTGCGTATGGAGATATTCCAGCATGGTCTGCTGCACCTTTTCGGCCTGTTCCGAATTCAACATATTGAGCATATGCCTTATTTGTATAAACATATCCCTTGTCGCCTTCAACTCTTGTCTTAATGGAATTTCTTAATTCACCATTATTTACAGGGCATTCAAGAACGCAACCACTTCTTATGGTTTCTGCAGCTTTCCCAAGAACCTGTTCAGGATTCTCAAGAACGACATCTATAGCACGAAGCTTTCTAAATAATTCATTAGCACCGTTGAGACTCATTTAATAATCTTCTCCAGTTCATAGAGATAGTGCCTGTTATACTCCTTCATGCTGATGATTCTGTAATCCGGTTCATCAATTGACTGATTATAGACATTCACACCCCACTTTTCAGTGGGTCTGAAATCATCATCCTTATTCTTAGGAAGAATCATATTTAGAATGTAGTTCAGTCTCTCGCCATACATTTCAGCTTGTAATTTACCGGATGCAGGCCATACTTCAAGAAGCATTGATTTTCTCTTGATCCACTTTTCAGTAGTGACACCTTCACCATCTTTTTCGATGACAGGCTCATATACAAGATAGTTCTTAAGCGCTGAAAGTCTCATTGGTTCTCCTCCGGCTTCTTTTCGTGAACGATTCCTCCTGCACGAATCAGTCTCAGGTTGTTGAGAGTTGAAAGAATATCTTCAAAAGTGGAAGACTGAAAAGTAGATGTGATGCCACCTTCTGAATGTGATGATTCGCCGACCATTCCCTCTCTGAAGTACATGGCACATGCTAGGTCAGCCACGCAGAAATCCATTGCAGTGATGTATACAGTGCGGTTAGTATGCGCTAGAGCTCGCTGTTTCGCCATGTCAACATAGATTTTCGCACGGTCTTCACTCATTCCCGTTCTTTTAGCAACAATCCCAACTAGATCCATAGATTACTCCTCCTGCATCTTTGTGAGAACTGCGACCAATTCCTTTTTAACAAGACTAGAATATCCGCTAACGCCCTTTTCCTTTGCAATAGTCTTTAACTGGTCAACAGTCATATCGTTGAGGTCTGTCACTTCATTGCTTTCTGCAGGAGTATCTTCATCATTCTTCTTGTTTTCAATGACACGATATCCCTGTTCGAGATAACGCTGAAGGTCATCCTCATGGATGGCCCTTTCAACGTTGATTCTTTTTACAATGATCATTATGCATCAGCTGAGACGTTAGCAATGATTAGGTCAAGCATGTTGTCCTTTTCCCAGCAGTCATGATATCTTCTATAGTCAATCTGCCAAGCATTTGCATCCTGGTTAGTATCAGGGTCAAATACTCTTGTCTTATCCTGTTTAGTAACACCGATAACACTATTGATTGGCGCCATTAAGAAGTTTACATTCTTAGCAGTTTCACCCTTTGTATATCCACCTGCGTCTTTTGTTGTTCCAGCATCAACCTTGATAGCTGAATACATTCTGTTCTTTGGTGTAGGAATGAATGTGATTTCATCAAGCTTATAGATGTCTAATGTGATATTTCCAATAGTTAATTTACCTGATGTAAGGTTGCTGTTTACCATCTTTTCCTTTAATAATCTTAAAGTATCATATGTAATATGGCAGATGATATCGCCCTGATATCCTTTATCACGGATAGTATCCGCTGCCTTTTCTAATTCAGAAAGAATATTCTGTTCAGTCAATGCAGTTGTTAGGATGTTGGCTGATTTCTTTTCTGTAACATCAGAAACAACCTTAGAAATACGGTAAGCATCTACTTCAGGGGCAACATGTAAACGCTGGAATTCTCCCATGACAGTGCCAGCAGATGCCACAAAGTTAGTTTCGTTTACATCCATTGCATCAAGAAGGAACTTTCTTCCACGGTCCTGTGTCATTTTGAATGTTTCATATTCAAGAGTGACAGCACCCTGTTTATATCCTTCATCTCTGTTATAGTCTCCTAAGCCCACTAATGACATCTTAGGGATTTTTACCTCTGCACCACCGTCATACTTAATCTGTCCGGCATTGGCATCCATCCATGATGTAAGAGTGAGATGCTCCATCTGTTTATCTAGTTCAGTCTGAAAAATAGTTGAATACTGTAATGTGTTAATTGCCATGTTCTATACCTCTTTTCTAAAATTTAAGTGCATTCGCGAATGCCTTTCTTGCATCCTCTTCCTCAGCAGTCAATACATTGTTTTTTGCCTTGTCTAAAGGTGCTTTCCCTTTTAATCGGTCATCAACAGACTGCTGAACTGCTCCCTTGAATGCTTTAGAGAGTCTTTTGACAGATTCGTTCACTGTATCAGCATCAGTGTAGTCGATGAAGTCAGCCATGTCTGCTGGTACTCCTGCAGCATTAAGCTGTTCCTTGGCAACTGCAGTCAGTTCTCTACGAGTAATTGCTGCCTCTCTGTTGTCAAGGTCTTCTTTTCTCTTGTCTTCCTCATACTGCTTCTTTTCATCATCTGTCATTTTTTGAAGTCTTTCGGCTTCTGTATGATCCTTCTCCCACTTCTTTTTTTCACGGGCAAGTCTCTGTTTGACGATTCTGTTTACATCATCCTCTGTGAGTGTTGTCACTTTAGATTTATCATCTTCTGGTTCACCTGACTGCGCATTATCGGGATTCCCTTCATCGCCTGTCCCTTCTTCCCCTTCTTCTGCAAAAAGCTGAAGGTTCAAAGGCATCATATTCTTAACGTATTCCATAATTAAATACCTCCGTTTATAGTCCGTATGACTGTTATATCCATGCACCTTTTAATGTCATATGCAAGTTATGGACAAACAGAAAAAAAGAAGAACATCAACCGCTCTTCTGTCTGCTTCTGTATTTCATCAATGCTTTAGGTTTTCTTTCCTTGGGAGGCGGGCAGTACTCCTCATATGTCTCGTGAGAGAGTTTTCCGCATATCATGCACATATATGTCACCTTCTTGACAATCACGTGCCTACGGCTGTCAAAATGACTTTTACAGTCATACTCAAAGTACTGGTGATGATGTGGTTTCAATCCTTCAGCCATATGGTTCTCCTTTCTTGAAATTGAGCAAAATAAAAACCGACTAGATAGTCGGCTTATACGAACGGTAATATGTCTTTCAAGTCTTTCATAAATCGCTTGGCTTTTTCAATAGTTGAATTATCAGTAAGGTATTCTATTCCTTTTGGTGTAATCTCACACTTATCAAGATTGTATATATCAATGTTTTCGTCTATATCCTGGTCAATTACTATCCCACTGATATATCCATCATTCAACAGATTCACAATGACATAAGTCCAGTACTTTCTGTTGATCTGCAGATATTTACTGTCATGTCTTATGAGTGATGCATCAATATCCTTCCCTTGCTTTAGCTGCATATACAGGTAGGATAGAATCTGATAAACAATTACATGATAATCATCCCTTGCCATGTTGTTCTCCTTCCTTGAGATTGTATAAAATAAAAAAACGACTATTCTTTTAGTCGATTTGCGTAATGATAATCAATTAAAAGGGATAACTGGAGGGGCGGTCGAACCATTTCTAAGAATGGGCATCCCTCATCCGCCATATATCTAATCAGATATACGCCGTGTTAGACGAGACCGATTTTTCTACATCAGTTATCCTTTTCTACTGATATTAAATCATTTAAATCTAAATAAGTCAATATATTTTTATTTCTCACATCCAATAAACTCATTTTCTTTTTAAGTCTTTTTATGTTCTTAGCTGCAGATTTTTTACTCTTATAGTTGAAATGGAAAATTTCCTCTTCATCATTAATATATTTAAGAACAATATCATAAGCTCCGTTTTTTCGCTCCGCTTGTTTCACAAATGAATAACTATTACCATCGTCTGCTATAAATGCCATATCATAATCTAGTATGGTATTTACTGTCACGAGGTCCTGTATATCAAGAGACCCATCAGTTACATGTTTTTTTATAAAATAAGAGAAGTCTTTATCATATATGTATATTTTTCTTCCGGTGAATGGATTTAATCCTATATACGTTTTTTCAGGGAATAAATTTGTTAAATCATCTCTTGATAAATTTTGGTCAGTTTCCAACAACTCAATCGCTTTTGCTATTGTATTTGATGTTTCTCCCGAAAGCATTACACTGTTATTTTCAGAAATAATCCTTTCTCTTTCTGATTTTTTGTTCAAGTCTAATGTTTTATCATTCTTTTCAATTAACTTTGTATTGGTATTTTCTTCTTTCTTAACAGGAACTTTTTTATCTTGACCAACAGAAGCCGATGCAGCTTTAACATGAGTCTTTAGATTCTTCAATACTTCTTTCTTTTTATTCTTCGAATCCTCTTTATTTTTATTCTTCGATTTTTGGAATTCTAATTGTGATAATGACATATTTTCCTTATCAAATGAACTGCGGTATTTTTTCTGCTGCTTCTTATCACTAGAATAATTCTTAGCTGACTTCTCAGCAGTGTTGATTGCTTCAGCACCATGCTTTTCAACCATTCTCTGATGCCACTCTTTATAAGTCTCATCCGCTGGAACTTTCATCCTTTCACCTGTAACAGGGTCTCTTGCAAATCTTTCTAGATTATGCATAGTTTCATCATCAAGATTCATAATAGTTGTAGAACGGCACCATGGGTGCATTGGAGGGGCGTTTACGCCTATCTTCTTATCATTCACCCTGTATACACTTCCGTCTCTCTCACGGCAAATTTGGGACGTTCTAAGGTCTAGTGTTGCAACAAATCTATACTCCTCTATGCCATAATCCTTGTAAGCCTGGAAGTGCGCCTCATTGTGAATGTATGATGATTCAGTTCTTACAAGTCTTCTAGCATTGTTTCTACCTGATAGGAACTGTTCGTTGATCGAGTCGGTCATTTCCTTCTCAGTCTTTCCTGTGAGTGCTCCTATCATGAACTCCTCTTTTAGTGCATCGGCGACCTTCTGAGTATTATTCCATACTCTTTCGGAATAGTTCTGTCCTGACCATTTCTTTTTTAGAATGGTTTCAAGAGCGCCTTCATCAATAGGGCCTGTCTGAAGATCTAGACCGCTCATTCTTGCAGCTTCATATACTGCATGGTGATAACTGCTTTCATATACCTTTCGCATTGTCTTGTCTATTGCATTTCTTTCTTTGGATGCAATGGCATTAATCAGCTTATTAATTGACTTGTTAATATCGTCAAGCCTCTTCATACGGTTCTTGTATGCTGGGGCTTCCAATTCTGCTAGTACCTCTCTTTTTTTGGCACCTGTCTTATTCTTGTATGCTTCAAGCAGTTTTTCGAAATCTTTACTGTCAGCCTCTGAAAGAAGATTAATTGCCTCGTCTCTTGTCAGATGATGTTTTGAAGCGAATCTATTGAATATCCCCTCAATCTGTTTGGCAGTGTAGATTGCAGCCTTGCTATAGATTACGCTCAACTCTTTGGCGCAGTCCTCGGCCAACTGCATATCCTTGTACATGTTCCTTGCTTCTCGCATCTCCCAGTACTTTATGTTTTTGATGTTGGTCATAATAGAACACTATCATTCCTTGTCTTTGTCATCATTGTTATCATCTTCCTCATGATCATCTGTTTCTTCTTCATCTTCTGGAGGAGTATTCTGATTTTCGGTATCAAATAACTGTTTCTGTGTTTCAAGTGCTTCCTGTTGTTCTTTCTTGACTTCTTTCATTTCATCATCGACGTTTGAAACAAAGTCAAGCAGTGCAAGAAGTGTCTTGGTTGAAACAACACCTTTAAGGTTCGAAATAATCTGTGATAATTCAAGACGGTTCTGTGGGAGCCCTCTTGTGAATACAGGCTCAATCATTGACTGATCAGCAGCAATTGCCTTTAGATTGAGATAAGTACAGAACATTCTTATACGCTTCTTAAGCCCTTTCTTGTAATATCTCTCTTTTGTCTTGGTGAGAGTCTCAAGTGCTAGAAGCTTATATTGAATGGCAATGCCTGAACTGTTGCCAGCAAAGTTTTCATCTGTCAGATTAGGAACATGAGAAAGTGAATAGATATCTTCCTTTATTGAACGCTTGAGTGTTTCCACCGCGTTCTCGTCAAATGTTCTAGTCAGATATTCAGAGCGTGCATCACTAGGAAGTTCCATAACACCATTCTTACGGATAGCCTGGAGCGCTTTTGTTGCTTCTTCATCGTCATCACCTAAAAGAGCGCCATAGACAACAAGCACTGCGTCAATGAACTGCTCCTTATCGTTGATTCTGTCAGAGCATAATGTATTGTATGCATCAATAAGAGAAATCTGCTGTTCATAGTCTCCAATGCAGTCCATGTTGTTTCTATATTCAATGATAGGGTCCTCACCTAAGAAATGTGGGTAAGGCTCACCTAGTTCTGAAAACTCGCCTTTTTCGAATTCCTCATTGCAAGTGATTCCGATTCTTGTGACATAGTTCTCACTTGTAACTGTCGCAATGATATTGAACCTGTCAGTAGAATCATCTTTTTCAATCGAATAATAAACGCTGAATAGTTCATGCTGTTCAATTGAAGCATCGAAAACCTTGAATGTTGACAATGGGTCAAGTGTCTTGGTCATCAGCTTGCTTTCATGCTCACATAAGTAAACATACTCATAAGCGACACCAGCACGTGACATATTGATAGCATTGCATGAATCTGTATCATCTGTTTCTGCATCAACAAAAGCACCTGTCAGCTTGTCAATATTGCCGTCTTCTGTATTCTTCTTGAATGTGATAGGGTTTGAAAGAAAATAGCCCGTTGCTGTATCTGATATATCTTTAGCATGGTTTACCATGATCTTATTGTTCGGCTGGTTCTTAAACTTCTTTTTCCTGTTCATGATGGCATGCTTACCAAAGTAATAGCCGACATTCTTCAATATCTCAGGAGCACGAATACTATAATGCTTAGCAATGAGACGAAGGATCATGCTTCTGTCTATGTTTGTCTCGTCGAATTCTTCTCGTGGAATCGTGAAAGTATAATACATCTTTTAAAATCTCCTCTTTCCTGCTCTTGCCTTCTTCATAAGGATTTCATTTTCTATAGCATATCTAACCGCATCTATAGTGTGGTTGTTTCTGTCGGGGAACTCCCCTCTAAGGTTGCCGTCTCTATCCATCTCAATTTCATAGTCATTGAATTCACGTGCAGCATTGGGGCATCTAACAGGATCTATAATTATCTTGTCTAGGTCCTGAAGGAACTTTATTCCATTGTCTACACTGTCAGCGCCTTTCTTTGCGCCTATGATATTAAGACCTAACAGTTTGAATTCGTTAATGGTTCTTGGTTCAGCTGAATCAGCAGTGACTAGCTTATTGAGTGGGTTGATTTCCTTTATAAGTTTGACGGCCTTGGCATTTGATAGTCTAGTTCCATATACTTCACCAAAAATAAAAAGACGCCTGCGCGTCTTATCATAGTTTGCTTTGACGTATGCTAATGGGTCACCAGCATAACCAAAGTCTAGTCCGTTTTTTAATCTATCAAATACCTGTATTTCCTCGTCGGTTATCTCACGTATATCAAGGTTAGTGAAAACCTCGCTACCTGTTCCAGTTACCTCTCCCAAATAGTCATGCTTATACTTATCAGGCTTTGTCTCCTTCATGTGGTCGGCTTCTATTAAGAACTGCTCCCCAAGCCACTGAGGTGGCGCCTGTAAGTAAGTTGTGTGAGAGACATATGTATCATCCCTTTTTACTAGAACTTGCCTGTTGCACCAATTACGTTGTGATTCGGGAGGGTTAAAAGAGTAAAATACACAATACTCATGCCCACCACGAAGAAGTGACTGATTGATATTGGTTATTTTATCGTATGTTTCGAATTCGTCGCATTCTTCATACCATACGTATTTTACATATCCGACAAACACCTTGATAGATTTCAACTTCTTAGGATTGTCAGCACCTTTGAATATTATCTGTTGTCCTGTCGGCCTGTATGTCATCTGCAGCTTAGATTCAGGTATATCCCAATCTTCTTCAGCCTTCAGCATGAATATGCCCCACTTAATCTGTTCATAGACTGAACCCCTTAAAGTGTCCTTTACACGTCTGATAACAACGGCATTACTCATTACACCACGTTTCGCATCTCTCATAATCCCTAAAGGAATTTCTGTACCAATGAATGAAGACTTCAATGATCCACGGCCACCTTTTAACCAATAGTGCGTGTAATCATTGTTTTTGATATGCTTATGAACATCATAGAAAGCAGGACCAATAATGGACTTTAAACTAACTTTCATCTATATCATCCACGATTACTGTCTTGCCGTTCGATGTAACATCTACATTTTCCGTAAACATACCAAAACGCTTGCCTAATAATTCAGCAGCTTTAAGCCTTTCTTTCTCGTCCGGAGGCTTCTGTATGACCTTCTGCATACCGTTACCGTTCATGATCATTACATAAGACTCTGATTTAGCGCGCATAACAGATGTTAGATACTCAACTATTTCTTGAATATCTGCGGTGTTCTCATTATGGATTTCTTCCATCTTTTCAGAGATATACTTTTGTATCTCTTCTTTTTTTAAAAGCTTAGAGGCAAGAGGTGCTGCACTTATGGCGCTTTTACAATTATCATATACTGCTAGATATGCTCTTGTAGCATTAGTATCTTTTAGATACTCATCACAAAATAGTTTCTGCTTTTCTGTCATAGCTGCACCCCTTTCTTATCAAGCAATAAAAAAGAGGCTTTATTATGCCTCTCTGCTTAATTTGCCTCTTTTTACCATTATATAACATTTAAATGCGCAATGTTGCGCCGTTTAACGTTTATAGCCGTGTATTCACGCTAATCTAGAATAACAATCATCTTTTCAATTGCATCATGTATGTACTTCTCCGCTGTCCTCTGTGATACGTGCAGCATATCAGCTGTATCATAGATGCTCATTGATTCGATATATCGATAGAAAAGTACATCTCTATGATTGATATCATCTAGTTTATCTATATTTTGACGTATGAGAGCCATTTTTTCTAAACACCTATCCTTCATCATGATGTAATCGTTCTGAGTCTTGGGCTCACTGTATGAACCTGTTGGACTGTCTCTATATGAGATTGCTTTAACGTTTATTAACTTATTCTGTAGATAGTCTGCTTTGTCTTTTAGATTCCTATATGATTTTAAATATGTTCTGACTTCTTCGGCTGTCATACGTTACCTCCTGATTACTCAAAAATAAAAAATAAATAAATCACTATCACCAATACAAATAGAATAAAAAACAAAAATTAACCTCCTTTCTGGAGAAGAAGAAAACAGTACTTTACTCTTCCTATTGGTTTTCAATTTGTGTCTTCTCTTCTCCCAGCAACATCATAACTTTATAGTTGGATAGCAAAATTAGCGCTTCATACTCTTATTCTTTGCAAAAGAAGGTGAATGAGATTGAAGCAAAGCCATGACACTGCTGTTGTTTGTTGGTTTTAAGAATATGTTAGGGCATCAAGTTCATGAGAGGATCTTGCTTTTAGAAAAGAATCTATTAAGAGTAATCCATATAGATTTTCTTATTTTAAATTTTCTTATGAGTTAAATATAGAGAACTCAATGCCCTGTTTGATTATCTGATGAATTCAGACTGTAGAAATTGAACTAGATCTAAATACTCTTTATAATTTGTTTTTTTTGTTGTGTCACGAGAAGGTGACATAATCTTATTCTTTCCGCTTCTAGTCCTGTCAACACATACAACTCTTGAAGCGTCGTATTTATCTTTAAAATACCAGAAATCACCGCTACGTTGTTTCGCTTGAAAGTCCTGTAAATATCTGAGCCTTTCTTCTGCTAATTTTCTACTATAGAACTTTTCGCTAAAAATAATTGAGCGCAGTCTTCCTTTTCCTGTGAAATTAATTCTGAATGGGAATCCGTCATTAAATGACCTCGTATCAAGTTCGAACCTTACTTTATCAAGGTTGATAATTGAAAAGTGCGTTCTCATATATTCCTTTTCTTCTTCGTTTCTTGGGCATCTGAATATTTTGAAAACTTCTACAAAGTTACATTCTGTTCTTGTAAGCCCGACTGTAAAAGGTATATTTTCAACTATTCCTTCTACTTTGCTAATATTTAGTATTATGTCATTTTTTGTTGAAACTAACGGCTCTCTGCTTTTTGCACATGATTCTATGCGTTCTAATCCTACATTAAAATATTTTCTTATGTCGCAACGGCTCCCACAACCAAGGAACTCGCCGTTTTCAGCGTTGTAAACATAGTATGTGTTTTTTCTTGCTACTTTCATTTTTTCTACGGCTCCTTTATCGTTGTTTTGAATTTATATTCAAAAATCTTTTTCTTAATCTTATATACTTCTGTTTTTCTGCCTTTGACGTCTTCTACAACTTTAACGTTATTGATGTAATAGACGAAGTCAGCAATATACTCCATCCTTCTTCTCTTTCTCTTCTTCCCATCAATTTCGATTTCAAAAGGAGGGATTAACTCAAAAGGTACCTGTAATTGTAGCTTATGAATTAATCCATCTTTTTCCATTTGTTTCAATTCCAAATAGCGTTTTGCTTCCTTCTTGGAATCGAATGTAAAGCCGTCAACTGTAGTCTTTTTTGAATTGTATTTACTCATGTCCAATACTTACCCTAGAAATTAACCTTTTCAATTCATCATCTTCCAATAGTTCACACGCTTCTTTGCTTGCTATGGATTTACGATTTCTTAGAAGACTAAGAGAAAACTCAAGCATTTCTTCCTGTTTCAAAAGACACACTATACTATTACATAATATTGATATAGATTCATACTCACTTGGGCAGTCATAATGTATTCTTTCTATTTTCTCTTTTAATTCTCCTTTTTTAATGAGAATACAATTATTAATCGCTCTTAAATTAATTTCTAAAGTTTCAATAGCTGCGACCACGTCTATCTTACTAGCCATTATCTACGACCTCGCAATTAGCTAAGATATCATCAATTAAATAAGGCCTTTCATCTTCCCATTTTATGAATTTGAATAAGTCTTTGGCTTCATCTAAGCAAAAAATCCTTTCCCCATACATGCATACCCACTCTTCGTATTTATAGTCTTTAGTTAAAGTCGCTCTAGTTCCGATTAAAGAATTATCTTTATTTCTAGCGATACGACCGCCAAGGCCTTCACCAGTCTTTAAATATTCATATTCCTGTCTTGTTAGTTTAATTTTTTTTCTGTTCATTTTGCATCTCCTAAAATTGAATATCATCCTCTTCCATAACCAATCCTTCATCCTCGAACTGATGAATCAGTCCATTATTCGCATAGTTATTAACAGGTGCTTGATTATTTACTGGCGCTTGTGCTGCAGTAGCTGTATTACTATCCCTCTTTGTATTAATAAACTGTACAGAGTCAGCAATCACCTCAGTAACATATACCTTCTGACCTTGATTGTTCTCATAGTTTCTTGTCTGAATGCGACCATCAACAGAAACCATCGAACCTTTAGAACAGTAACGTTCTGTATTTTCCGCAATCTTCCCCCAGCATACGCAGTTAATGAAGTCAGCCTCCTGATCATCGCTCTTGAAGTTTCTTTCTACTGCTAAGTTGAAAGAAGTGACTGCCTTTCCACTCCCTGTTCTTCTTAATTCAGGGTCTCTTGTAAGTCTTCCGACTAATAAAGCACGATTAAGCATTAATAGTGTTCCTCCTTGTCATTTATTGTCATAAGTTATTATTCTCCTTATCTTCTTCTACGCCATTCACAACGACCGACACAATAACAAACACCGCAATAGCAATTACTGATATCACAATAAGGACACCAACAATCAGCATAACGAAAGCAAACACAGAAAACACATTTTCTAATACCTGTAATAAAAACATCTATATCACTCCTCGTCTAAATCACAAAAATAATCAAGAAACTTATCATCAGTAAATGTTATCGTTGTAGGGTCAACACGATGGATATTGCCTTTTCCGTCTTCGATTAGAGCGAATACTTGACTAATCTGCCCTCCTGGATGTCCACCAATAGCAACGGATTCTCCTATAACGTTTGACCACTGTTCAAAACAATGAAATAGATAATTTTCATTTTCATATCTGCATGTTCTATAGAAACTCACCATAATCACTCCCCCTTATCTGATAAATAAGTAAATCATTAGCACTAGTGTAGCAACATAAGCCGCTGCTAAGATAAAGAAATCCCTGTTAGCCTTTTTACAGCTTTTAACAAGTTTATTGTTGAATTTCTGAAGATCATCCATCTTTTTGATGTCTTCATGATAGATGCACAATATAGTTTTGTTTGCTTTTTCATAACTTTCGCACTTTCTTTTAAGAGTATTGTTTTCTTTTTTTAAATCTTGGCATACTTCTTCAAGCTCTCCATATTCTTCTTTCAAATATGAATACTCTTCTTCTAGCTTCTTATATTCAGCTTCTTTCTCTTCCACAATTTCCTGTACTTTTTCGGCACTAAAACACACCATTGAAGCTATCCTCCTCTTCTAATTCCTTTATATGATCCTGAGTTCTCCTCATGGATCTTTCTACTTTTCTTTCTATGATTTCAGCAATTTCATATACATCTAGATATCCCATCACAAATAACTCACATATGCATATCAATACATCCGCAGTCTCTTCATCCAAATGTGAAGCGTTGATTGGGTCCAATCCATTACGTTTGATTTTTGATATTGCTTGTATAAGTTCAGCATTTTCTTCCATTGCGATAGTTAACATGTGCTGGTTGCCCCATGTCTCGCATACTTTTCCAAGTTCCGGACAATTTGATACAAGAGCACCAAGCATATTATGTAATTCCTGTGGATCCATTTACTTTCCTCCTTAATCAGCCAATAGCATGATTGCGTGTCCTCTTGGCGAATCATTTACTTCAATATGAGTTACTAACATATCTCCGAAATGGTTATCCATGAATGTTTCACTATGAGTGATTTCCCATTTTGTTCCTTGTATACAAAAATTCCAACTTTTACATCTAATGTCAATGAGTTCATCTTCATCGACTCTTGTTAACACTTCATTTATTCTCATTATTTTACTGTTCTCCTTCTACTTCTAAGTCTTCAATGTAATCATCATCTTTATGTGCAGTTAAATATTTTAATAATTCTGTATCTGAAGCATTAGGACCATAATATAAATCATCAGGATAATAGAACTTAGTAAACTGCGTATACCATCCACTTTTTTTAAAATATTTATTAAAACCCATCACTTGAATTTTTCTGACATATAGTTTAGGTGTTAATTTTAAAGTCAACATTTTAATATCAGCTGTTAAATACTCAGCTTCCCAGTTCTTCTCATTTCTTAAAAATGAGGTTCTCTCTTCTTTATTCTTCAGCATTTTCTAACACCTCACAATTTTCTAAAACATCCTTGATCAGTGTAGGTGTACTGTCTTCCCATTGAACGAATTGGAATAACTTATTAAACATTTTCATGTGGTACATGCCACGACCAGTCCACCAAGGAGAACTCTCACTTTTTTGGGGTTCTTCATCATATAGAAAAATATTGCCATTGCCATCTCTAACGATATACATGTGTATTGTGTTGTCTGATAGATATTTTAAAATATCATATTCAAATCTAGTTAGCTTGACAGGCTCTTTATACTCAGATAAGAGCCATTTAACTTTTCTAGTGCTGCACATAATAATTACACCATCAGAATTATTCAAACGTGAGAATCGGCAATTTCTACAGCCTAACGTTCCACAATCAACAATGTTGTCAGCAAGTCCAAATTCGTTATTGTGCTTATTTATTTCTTCTTTAAATCTTTCTGCATTTAACATTACTCTGTCACCTCGCATGCACCTAGTAATTTATTTATTTCAAATAATTCTCCTTCTCTTAGGAATTCGAACAACTTCTCACAAAGAGGAACACAATTGAGTGGTTCATCTACTCCGTTCTCAGGAGAGAACCAAGTACCATCCTTATCGATTGGCTTTAATGTGAAGAACGCGATTGTGAAATCATCATCACGTGATACCCATTCATATCCTTCAGATAGCATATATTCAAGTAAGCCGTATTCTAGAGCATTCATTTTTATCTTGTGCTTCTGATATAGCCATCTAACAATATTGATTTTTGAACACACGAATTTAGCTCTTTTATCTATCAATCCCTTTTTATCAGGACAAAATTCACATTTATTGCATGAGCCTTCTTCCTTACAGCAGAATAATTCACCGTTTGATTTATCTACCGCAAAATTGAAACCTCTGGATTTAATTTCATCTTCATAAAATTCAAAATTTGTCATGTTATAAATCCCCTCCTAGTTCTTCCGTTGATTTTCTTAGTTCGGCAACCTCTTCATCAGAGACTTGCTCTTCATCATTTCCGTATAGTCCTTCCGTTAATCGCCTTAATTCTTCTTTATCCTCTTCAGTTACTCTTTTTTTAAGTTTCTTTTTCTTCTGGTACCATTTCTTTTCTTTTGCTACTGCTAAAGCAAAGTTCTTTAGATTGGTTATTTTCTCAAGTCCATAGAGTTTGCATGTTTCTATTACTTCATCGGCAACTTCTTCAAAGTCATTTTCAATAAGAAAAGATTTTAAATCAGATAAGTCAGAGTCACTGACAGACAGTCTTCTTTTATTCTTTATTTCTTTTATTCTTTTATTCTTATTACGTCCTACTTCTTGTCCTACCTCTTGTCCTACCTCTTGTCCTACCTCTTGTCCTACTTCTTGTCCTATTTTTAGGACACTAGGTGAGACACGGTTCTGATATTTATCCCAGTTTTCAACTGTTATAAGAGTGCCTTTTCTAGATATATCTAACTTGATTTTTCCGCACTCTTCTAAGAGGTGAAGATATTTAGTAATGGTGTTTTTTGCCATCCCACATCTTTCTGATACCTGTCTAAGAGACAAGATGCATTGTCCTCTTTTTATAAGTTGACCATGGTGATAATAGTCAACAGGATTGGCATGAAGAAGGATGTCAATCCAAAGGTGTAGCATTTTTGAATCATGATAGACTTCATCGTAGTCCATCATATACAACTTGATCCATCTTCTTTTTTCATCCATCTTTCATGTCTTCCTTTCTTTAATTAGAACTGTTCATAATCATAACCATCATCGAAGTCACCAAATTCAGCATCACCGAAATCAGTATTGACTCCAGCATCTTCTAGAACCTTGTCAGTTTCTTCATGTGGCTGTGGTGCTTTAGGAGCTGAACTTTCATTTGCGATTGCTTTAGGTGCTTCTTCCTGTGGTTCTTCCTCGTTTACAAATGTAACAGGAGCATCAACATACTCTTTTGTACCATCACTATTGATTACTGCCATATCTGCATCAATAGCATTCTGTAAATCAATTGACATGATACCCCACTTACTGATCAGCTGACGGAGCATAGTCTTGTATGCCATTCCGTCAAAGTCTTTAGACCAGAATGTCCAGTTAGTGCCTTTTCTTTTATCTGCTGCATATCCTTGAGAATACTTAAGCGCATGGGCTTCCATCTTCTCTTTTGACCAGTACATCGTCTTTCTAAAGCCGTTTGTATATTCAAACATTGCATAATAGCCGACTGTCTTAGCATTCTCTCTTACAAGTTCATCATCAATCAATCTGACTTCAATCTCTTCATTAAGAGGATCGTAACGGATTAATTCACCTTCCTTGATTGAAATAACATTTAATTTTCTATACTGTCCACTTCTGATAGCTAACTGAATGTAGCCTTTATAACCTAACTGGAACTGTGCCACTGTTCCTCTCTTAGTCTTGTAAGGTACAAAGTAGTACTGTCCTAACTGAGGAGAAGGAGATAAGTTGAGCGCTTCGCCAAGAAATGCAGCAGTAATGATACTATTAGGCTCACATTCCTGAAGCTTTGGATCATTGACAACTGTAGAAGTAATAGAAGCGATGAAACGTGTTCCATTCTTACCGCCAACAACATCATTGATTTTTCTCTGTACTGCTGGGCTTGCGATAAAAGTACTGAATTTTGCTTTGTTTGTGTCTTTTCTTAAACTATTTTTAACTGTCATTGTTATTTACCTTCTTTCTTCTTTCTAGGGAATCTTAAATCATAATCGAAACAACCATCATATTTGGCTTTGAGGTAGTCTAGAGATGTTTTTAATTCATTTAGTGCTGCATTTGTTCCTACGATTTTACCAACCAGCATCTTTAGAGGTTCTTTTTCTTCTGAAGAAGCATTTACAGGCTTTTCCTGCTGCTTAACTTCTTCCTTTTTCGCTTCTTCCTTCTGATGTTCCTGTTCATCTCGTCTATTGATGATTTCTCTAAATCTTCTTTCTAGGAGTGGCTTAATGTCTTCAAAAGAGCCGTTTCTTAACTTATCTTTGTAGACACTCACATCAATCATCTCTTGATCAACATCAGTTTCTTTACATCTAGCCTCTAAATAGATGTCTAAAGACTCGCATCTTTGTAAATATGATTTATATGTTTCTTTAGTTCTTTCACATTCATTCTTGATTGCATCTACCAGCGCTTTGGTTGGCTTCTTATTGTTGATGAACTTCTTTAGAGAACTCCAACGTGGATCAATAGAGAATACTTTAGTTGCACAGTATCCATCGAAATCATTTCTATGCACATAATAATTAAGAGCCTCATTACAGAGTTCTCTTACAACCATTTCATTCTCTGCTACTTCCTTATCTGTAAATTCCTTAATATCACTAGATAAGGAACTAATAGAAGCATCAAACATCTTAAGAACTTCTTTCATATCGTTCTCAAAGTCTGTGTAGACTTTCATTGCTTCTTTCTTGACTGCCTTTTTGCTTTCATTGACATTGTCTTTTTCTTTCTTCAGTTTAGAAACAACATCAGATAACTCTTTATAGTTGTCTGCAGTCACTACAATGCCGTCATAGCGTTTCAAATAAGACTTTACAGCCTCTTTGAAGTGTTTTACGTTACAGCCTTCAATCTGTGCTGGAATGACCTTTACAACACTTAAACTAGGCATTTCAGCAACTTCATTGACATCTGCATCAATAGGCTGCGCATCTTCTTCATCGATGATTGCATCCCTGAACTTCACTTGTTCGTATCTGATGTCAATCTGCTTGTCAGCGAATACTTCACCATTGTCATTAACTGCAGTGAGTGCTGTGATTGCACCAAAAGGCCATGCTAGTTCAGTTACTGGCTTTCCATCTGCAATTTTTTTGTTGTCATCTGCAAGCATGACTTTGAGAATCTCAAAATCAATCTTGTCTGTTTCGATTCCGATGTGACCGCCATATAAGCGGTCTTTAATTTCTTGTTTAAATCTCATTCTTTTTCTCCTTTAAATAAAATTTGGTTCAATATCTTCCACGATGTGCTTTTGCCAGAAGGCTTCTTCATCAGCCTCTAGCTGCATTAAATCCAAAAGCACCTCGCTTCTTTCAATTCTTCTAATAATTGTCTTGGTTTCATCACACCACGGCATCATGGCAATAGCGAATAATATGACAAATTCCGCACCCGTCACATTCATATAATGAAGGCACTGACAGTAATATGTCTGAGGCATTGAATCATCGCCCCATTCATCCTGGAAGTACTGCCACTTGTTAATAGTGGTTGACTTAATTTCTAAAATTCCTGTTGATCCATCTTCCTTACGAATGAGAGCGCCATCTAGATTGGCTCGCATCCAATCCTTATCCTTGCGAGATAATGAATAATCCTTTGTGTCAATGACTTCATAGTCATCGCCATAGAGTGCTTCAAACAGGTTGAACATTACAGGCTCTAGACGGTTTCCCATCTCAATGGCATGATTTGAAACCTGAGGTCTCTTTTGTCTCCCCGTCTTGTCTTCCCAAAGCTCATGTAAAGTTGTGTAGCGGTTGACACCTTCGATTATTCCAGCATCTGAACCACCGATACCTTTTCGTCTCTGAGAGAGCCACCCTTCTTTATCTTTTGGAATCGGATCATAGAGACAATCGAACAGTCCTTTGAAAGAGGTCATCGCATTTCCTCTAAAGCTGCGATTACATCTTTAATAAGAGCCATGCCACTGTCTCCAGTAACATCAATAAACATTTCTGCGTTGCCTTCATAAAGTCTGACAGTGACCTCTTCATTGCCGTTCTTATCCTTGTGATATAGCATTTCTGCTATTTCATCACTCCACTTTCTAGTTCTAGTGAGAGTCTCAAACAGGCTCTCTAGAATATCTTTCTTATTCTCCATCTACGTAATCCCCTTCGAACAAGCTATCTAGTGCTTCTAAGGCTTTTGAAATAGCACCATAACTATTTACATCACCTAATTGTGAAAATGCCTTAATTGCAGCGTCTGGTCGTTCATACACCTTATTTAGAATTCTGATAAATTCCTTCTTTTCTCCTTCGCTATCAAACCCATTAGTGAAGCGCCCTTCTTTTGCAGCTTTAACGATGTAAGCAAATAGCAAGAAGTACTGCCATGTGTTTCCTCTTCCTGTTACTTCACAGTTCCCGTTTTTAATCTCAAGGTGTAAAAATGGTGTTTCTACGTGTTTGATCATAATTATTTATCCCCCTTTAATCCGATATATTCCAAAAATAAGATGTTTAATCCTAATGAGAAAGCACTTAAGACATGTGCGGCTGTACTATCCCAATTTGTGCCTGTACTAATCATTGAAATAACCATGCCTAAAACAAAAGTGTTAAATGCAATTAATAAGATTCTTTTACTATTCATAATTTCCTCTTTCTGTGCTACAATTAGCACTGTCTGATTTTTATCAATCTTTTCCTAGAAGATTGAGTGGGAGCACACGATGGCTGTCGTGTGTTCTTTTTTTATATGCTCATAAGCACTTAGCGCCAAAGAAAGCATTTATTTGATCAACAGACAAATTATTTAAAAAGGATTGATATATTCAATGTAAGATACACATACGAAGGGAGTTTCCAAAAAAATGAAAACGAGACATTCTACAATAATATTATTTGCCTTCTTTGGCCTTAGGTGCCTACGAGCAACTATGCTACTTATTCAATTGTCTTTCTTTTAGTGAGCTCATCTACCACTGCTGCAATCAACTTATCTGAAGGAGCTCTATAATAATTGTTCATGTAATCCATGAAAGCCTTTCTAGGGATGTATGTACTTCTTTTACCTGAGCTATGTGTTACTACTGACCCAGGAAAAACGCCCTGTTGGATTGCGTTAATGATGAAGTCACGGCTTTTGTGAGTTATTTTCATAACTTCATCAATTGAGATACTCCATTCATCCATGATGATCACCCCTTAATTCTGCTCAATGATTGGAAGAATACCGTTCTTTCTAAGAAGTTCATACAAGAACAGTCTTCCTTTCTGTGTCCATTCTGTCTGCATTCTCACATCAGAACGGCCGTCACTTCTTGTGATATTGATAGTTCTAGAATGTGTGTAGCCTTTGTTCTGATATTTGCTGTATAGAAGCCACTGTCCACCTTGCTTATACTGAACACCCAACTCATGAAGCTTCTTATTCATTGTTGGGGCTCCCATTCCATAATCTTTAGCAATCTGAGAAATCAATACTAATGACTTGCTCTGAAGAATCTGATCATAATAATCGGCTTTTGGTTTTAATTCATTTAGCTGCTGGTCCTTCATCTTGTTTTCAAGTTCTAGTTTCTCGTTTGTTTGAAGAAGCGCTTGAACTTGCTTTCTTGAATATTCAAGTGCCCTATTCATTACTGCTTCTGGACTATTCCACTTTCTTTCTAATTCAAGAAAGTACTGTCTGATCTGTTTACCCTTCTCACTTCTTTGGATCATTGCGATTTCTTTTGCCATGTCTAGAGTGATTTCATGGTCAATATAGGTTGTTTCATTGCCTTGGGCTGTTACTCTTTTTTGAGTAAGAGGTCTATAATCAATATTTTCATTAAACCCATAATCAAACATTCTTTTGATCCAATCATTGTATCTTGTTGATACTTCTAAAAATTCATGTAGTTCTCTTGCTGACAGTGTGATTCTGTCACTGTCATAATTAACTCTTAATAATTCGTTCATTTCTTTTTTCTCCTTTCTTGAATGTGCATTGTGAATGAACATTTTGATTAAAAAAATTATTCTAAGATAATGTCTTCAACTTTTACGTTACAGGCAAGTGCTATCTTAATAATTTCTTTAGCTAACCAATTTCTTTTACCTTGTTCCTTTTTGGCGTAGGTATCTGGATTCATTCCGACGAATTTAGCGAATTGGACTTGGTTCATATTCATTCCGACTCGCAATTGTTTAATTGTATATCCCATCGTTTCCTCCTTTCTTGTTCATCTACAATGCACATAATACATCATCATCTGTCCATTGTCAATGCACATCGTATATTTTTCATGTTATTTGTACAATTTGAATGCACATACGTAGAGTTTTTTGCTATAATATTATCAGAAAGGTGGTGAAACAAATGAGTGATATTGATGTTAGAATTGGAAGGAAACTCCAAAAAATAAGAGAATCTAAAAATCTATCACTTAATGATGTTGGACTAAAAGTAGGCAAAGCAAGAAATACTATTCATGCATATGAAAAAGGGAAAATATCAATAAGTGTAGATGCCTTGAATTCTATTTGTAATGTATTAGATTGTTGTTTTGTGGATGTATTGAATGAAATCGTGCAAGATATAAAAAGAGAAGAAAAATAAAATACGGTCATTTTCAGTCATAAAAATGGTCGCAAACACTTGTAATTAAAAAAGGAGAAGGGAAAAATGAAAGAAAAGAAAATGACATGGCAGAAGATACTGCTTATTATATTTTTTTGGCCATTCGCTATTATTTATTATGGTGGTAAGTATCTAATTAAGTTTTATAAGTCTAGCAAGTATACAGTCAAACAGAAAGTTATATACACTATTATCGGTGTATGTGTGCTTTCAGCTTTAGGGGCTATTTCAGCTTCATCATTAAATCCAGAAATAGAAAAAGTAACAATATCAGACATAACCCTATATAAGGGAACAACAAAAAAAATAAAGTCTAAAATAACACCTGATAAGGTAGTAGTTAAAAACATTGAATATACTAGCTATGACCCTAATATCATTTCTATCAGTGGTAAAGGAAATATTGAAGCAAAAAATGAAGGTACCACTACCGTTGTATGTAAAGTAACTGATGATAATGAAAAAACTGTCAAATCAAACAAATTTAAAGTAATTGTTGAACTTACAGAAGAGCAAAAAGAAGAACTGAGAAAAAAAGCTGAAGAAGAAGCATTAAAGGCAGAACAGGAACTTCAACAAAAGAGAAATTCGCTCTCACTAGACGAAGCAATCCGTATAAGGGATGAATGTAAGCAGATTGTCAATCAGATTCTTAATGCACCTAGTACTGCAGAATATCCAGGAACTTTTTTAGATCCTCTGAATGATTGGGGAATGAGGAAAGTGAATAACCTTGTAACAGTATCATCATACGTTGATGCTCAGAATCTTTTTGGGGCTAAACCGAGAACTTATTTTGTTATGCAGTTTAGAATGAACGATGACGGAAGCGGAAACCTATCATATTTTAAATTTGGCAATCAGGTAGTTACTGGTTCTTATAGTAATTAAGCAAATAAAAAAAAGCACCCTAGCGCCAACTAGGATGCGAATAATGTGATGCGCCAACATCACTATAAAAGAAACTATCACATAAAGTCCTTTTACGTACTCAATTATATCACGATTGGCACGTTTAAGGCAAATTACAACTGAAAGGACGTGTCATATTATGCCTAGAAAGACTAGATTTGGGCGCAGACCGAATAATACAGGTACCGTGGTTAAATTATCGGGTAAGAGAAGAAACCCCTACTGTGCTCGTGTAATGAGCGATGAACGTGACATCATAACAGGAAAGAAGAAGCAGATATGTATAGGAACGTTCGCAACTCGTGAAGAGGCATTGAATGCCTTATCTCTTTATTCTCTAAAGAGATCTAATGCAATCACAAATGAAGAAGCAAGAAACCTCGCTCCTGATCTGTTTGATAGAATCCAGGAAAAGACACAAAAGAGAGTGCCAACGTTTAAGGAAATATTTAATATCATTGATAATGAAACCTTTATTAAGAGAACTGAAAAAGGACACAAGAATATTCTGAATGCTTTCAGCCACCTTGATAGGTTGTCAAACATGCCTGTCAATATAATCACATTAAGAGACATGCAGAATATATTTGATGAAATGGATACCGGTGTAAGTGTACAGAGAGATATGAAGTACATCTGTGTCAAAGTCTTCGAGTATGCAGTAATGCACAAATATATCAGTAGAGATGATGATTATTCTACTTATATAAAAATAAAGAGCCTTCCTAAGTCAACGATGCATAAAGCCTTTACACTTGATGAAATAAAAAAACTCAAGAAACTAGATACACCAGAAGCGCATGTGCTGCTTATTTATATCTATACAGGGTGTAGGCTTTCTGAGTTGCTCTCACTTGATAGGAAACAGATACATATAGACGAGCCTTGCAACGATGACGGAGTAGAAAGAAAAATCAGTTATATCATTACAGGGTCTAAGACAGAAGCAGGAAGAAACAGAATCATTCCAATCCATGAAGGAATCAAGCAGTATGTCATTGATGAACTGATTAATAAGAAAGAAAGACTATTTGATTCTAAGCGCACATGGTTTTACATGACCGTACTCTATGCCCTCAATGATCAGTTAGGCATGAACCACAAGATGCATGATACAAGAGATACTTTTGCTTCTCTTTGTCAGCTTTACAATATTGATATTTATATACGTAAGAAAGTTCTTGGGCACAAACTGAATGATATCACCTTTGATATCTATACCAATGCCTCTAAGAATAAGTTATGGACAGAAATCAACAAGATAAAATTCTAGCGTTCCATGAGCGTTCCGAAAGCGTTCCAAAAGAGTGCCAATCAGAGTGCCACATGATACTTGATAAATGGCACTCAGGATTATATAATTAGGTTGTTGTAAATATGCGTCTCCTTTCTGCAAGTTACAACAAACCAAAATCTTTATTATTTTTCTTATATGAGAGAGCCGGCAGCAGTCGGCTTTTTTATTATATTGTGATATACTTATTGTGTTAGCGGTTGAAGCACTCTAAGTGAGCCTACCTGCGGAAGCCACTTCAAGGAGTGGCTTTTCTTGTTACTGATTTGTTACTAGTTTACGCTTTCATAGTGTTTCAAACCCCTAAAAAACCGCATAAATACAGGAGGAAAATTATTATGAAACATTTATATATGATGCGTCATGGACAGACTCTATTTAATGTTCGAAAAAGAATTCAGGGATCATGTGATTCTCCACTTACTGAGCTAGGTATTAAGCAAGCTGAAGCTGCAAGAGAGTTAATCAAGGATATTGCTTTCGATCATTACTACTCTAGTACGGCTGAAAGAGCATCTGATACATTAGAAATAGTAACAGAAGGTCAAGTACCCTATACAAGAGTAAAAGGTCTTAAGGAAAGAGATTTTGGATTATTTGAAGGAGAAAGTGAAGATTTAAATCCTCATTTTGATGATTTTAAATATGATGACTTATTTCCCCATTATGGTGGCGAAACAACCAAACAAGTACAACATAGAGTTGTAAAAACACTAACTGAAATCATGAATAAAGAAGACCATGAAGTAGTTCTTGCAGTAAGCCATGCCGGTGCTTCTATGCAATTCTTTAGTGCATTTAATAACCCAGCCATTATTTTTAACTCTGGAGGATTAACTAATTGCTGTATTCTTCATTATACATATGATAACAATGAGTTTAAATTTGTAGAAATATTAAGACCAGAGGTAAAGTAGATACATATGAAAGAAAAAGTATTATTTTTTGATATTGATGGTACGCTTGTAGATAACACTTATGGAGTTTATGAAGTACCTGAAGGTGTAAAAAGAGAACTTAAAAGAATTCAAAATGATGGGCACAAGCTTTTTATCTGCAGTGGTCGTCCTAAAGCCATGATTAACCAGCAGTTCCTTGATTTGGGTTTTGATGGTTATGTCTTATATAACGGTGGTTATATCGAGATTGATGGTGAATCTATCTTTGAAGAGAGAATGGATACAGAACTTGCGACTCAGACAGTTGATATGCTTGAAGAACTGAATTGTGATTATATGATTGAAACAGCACATCATATTTATATTGATAAGCGTTATAAAGAGCTTTATACGTTCTTTAAGAACCTCGGCATGGAAGAGATGTTTTCTATGGATTTTGACCGTGATGATGTCTTAAAACGTGCCATTAAAATAGAAGCCAATGTCACAAATAAAGACAAGCAGAAAGTAAGCGACTATTTAGATGGTAAGTTTGGTACTACTATCAGTTTTGATCAGCATGGCAGTGATAATTCATTTGAGTTCTTTTCACCAACCATGAGTAAAGCCATCGGTATTAAGAAAGTTCTCGAACATTATGGTTTAGATATCAAAGATACCTATGCATTTGGTGATGGTCTTAATGATATTGAAATGATTCAATTATGTCAGGTAGGTGTAGCTATGGGTAATGCCGTAGATGAATTAAAGGCACAAGCCGATATTACCTGTAAACCTATTGATAAAAATGGATTAGAGGATATTCTTAAGGCATTATTTCCACAATAAACATCTTATCTTCACATAGGTATGATATACTCTAGTCGAGGTGATTTCATGAAAAAAGACAATGGTAAATTAGCATATTATTTACCTATTATGATCAGTTTAGGTGTCGTATTTGGTATTTGTTTTGACAATATAGGTATAGGAATCTGTTTAGGTGTCGGTGCAGCCGGTATCCTTTCATTGTTTTCAATAAAAAAATAATCCTCCGCAAGGAGGATTTTTTCATTATTCGATTGTAATCACACGATGATCAAGACGAGGTGCTGCTTCTGGAGCCTTACCATCCGCAAATCCTATAATAACATTTCCGATACCTTCATAGTCTTCTTCAATGCCCCATTCTTTAAGAAGTCTTCTTCCTTCTTCACCTTCAAATACTTCTTTCGCACGATGAATCCAGCAAGAGCCAAGTCCTAAGCCATGTGCTTCATTGAGCATATTGCCAATCGCAAGTGATCCATCATAGATATATGTAGGATACTCTTTCTTTGCTAATACGATAATAACGACAGGCGCACCATAGAAAGGATCTTTATCACTCCCCATAATATCAGCATTCAACTTTGATAAATGATCTCTCATTTCTTTATTCTTTACTACTACAAACTTAACGCCCTGTCTGCCCATACCAGTAGGAGCATATAAACCAGCTTCTACAATTCTCTCAAGATCTTCATCTCTAGGCATTTCATCTGTATATTTTCTAATACTTCTTCTTGTTTTTAAAACATCTAACACATTTAAGCCCCCTTCTTATTTACGTTCTCAACAGTCACAATCATCACAATTGTACCTACTACACTTAATACTAAACCTAAAAATAATGTTTCATAAACACCCATACTATCTAGTAAAATACCACCTAAGAAACTAGCTAGTACACCAGATACAGTCATACTTGTAGTAACGAGTGCCTGTCCTTTAACTGCATCCTTTGCATCAAATAATTTATCTACATAATAAACTGATGCAGGAATAAATAATGCATAAGCTAGCATCTGAGTTGCCTGAGCTAAATAGATCATAAACATATTTGTCGCAAAATAAGTCAATGTATGTTTAAGTGTGAAGAATATGGCGGAAATGATGATTGTATTTTTGATATTGATTTTATTTTTATACTTTTCAAATAAAGCCATTGTAGGAAGTTCCAACATTGCAGCCAAGAATACTGCATTTCCCATATCTCCTGTATTACCACCAACGTTTTTAATTACATTAATAAAGAAATTGTTGATGATTGTATGATCAAAATAAACTAATACAAAACCAGCTAAAAAAATCATGAATTTAAGATGCTTCTTAATAAAAGCTCCTGTGCTTTCTTTTTCGACTACTTTTTCTTCAATGACTTCATCTATTTCTGTCTCAGGCATCTTAAATGAGCGAATAAGAGGTAGAATACCCAAGAAGATAACAATATAAGCAAGCGGCATTAAAGTAGGGCTCACTGCTTTGACTACATTTCCTAATACAAGAGACGCAAGAGCATAAGCCACTGATCCAATACCACGTGCTACACCAAACTTAACATCAATACCATGCTTCTGGAATGCGAAAGCAAGTGAGTTAACTAGAGGCATTGTAGTATAAAGAATTGTAGAAACTGCAATAAACAAAGCAGCAGCTAAGAATGTCACCTTACTTACAAACATGAGGAATACAGATAGAATACTACAAAGACCAAACATGATCATTAAGACTTTCTTCATTGAAATGTTTGACTTATCTACAAATCCTCCAAGTACGGGTTGTGCAATACTTGTTAGAATATTTGCGATTGCAAGTACAATCCCAATTAAAGATGAACTCATGCCAATTGACCCTAGATATACAGCGGCATAGCCAATAACTGCACAGAATCCTACATAGTAAATCCCCTGCAACATTGAGTATCTAACATTAATACTTTTTGATTGTTCCATTTTATGATCTCCCTTACATGTGATAATAATATTATAACAGAACAGAAAGAATTCTGTAATCTCTTACATATTCTGAAAATAAAAAACTCAGGATTTCTCCTGAGTAACATTCAATGGCGCAGGTTGAGGGATTCGAACCCCCGCAGGACGT
>UMKZ01051237.1_pt1 | contig 26432 bp, 18 predicted proteins | sample 1966441 | NCBI WGS metagenome assembly UMKZ01 (sample SAMEA4836189, study PRJEB28245) | human gut metagenome | biome: gut microbiome; material: fecal sample | place: Denmark | collected 2008
CAGCACAATATCTGACGGATAACTCAGAATTATCTATCACTCATATTGTAATACATCTTCCACAATCCCCTATATCTTTCAGATATTAAAGCTCTTTTTATTTTTCTTTTCTTATACCACAGCTTCTATAATCGTCTTAGAATTCACTTCTACCTGCTGCACTCCAATCTCTTTCTTCTGATTGAAACTAAATGTTACCATATAGCCCTTATCCAGATGATAGCTGTTCAAGTAATCAACCAACTGTTCTTCTCCCTGTCGGTTATACTCCTCTCCATGCCAGATCTTCAGTTCGATTATATATCGTTCTCCAAGATAGTCTACAATCACATCTGTCCTGCGCTGATCCCTTGTCTCAGCCTCAATGTAGTAGTTACCTACTCCATTAATAATTGGTCTGAGATACAACAGGAAGTATTTTCTGCCTTCTTTTTCAATGAATTTCTCATCCCGATCTCCGTAAATATCATGAAAATGAACAACAAACCGTTCTAAAATCAAATCCATGTTCAAGTGCCCGTTCATCACAAATTGATTTTTATCCAGCAAGGATTTATCATAAATATCTTTACTCTGCATTTCAACGGATGACAGATAATAGTTGTATAATCTTGTCTCAAAGATCCGGTTCGCAATCACAACTTTTCCATTCTGATTCTTCACAAAGCCAAACATTGTCGCAATATCAATAGATGTCTCATCTGCATTATATGCAATACTTTTCCCTGTGAAAAGAATCGTTTGGATGGTCTGGTTCAGTTCCGGATAATCCTTTAACTTATTGAACAAAGATTCGAACAACGTGTTTTTTTCTGATAAAAGCATACGGACAGCTTCCTCGAAGCCTTTTTTTGTCCACACATCGCTAAGTGAAGGATATGCCTCTTCCTGACTTATTCTTTCATCCATCAATTGACAAAGGCGTGATACAAGAAATGGGTATCCTGAGGTATAATTATACAGCCATTGTGCCATATCATTTATGTTCATGCCGGTATGATAATCCGCTTCATATTCTTCCAGCATTCCTGCAATTTCTTCCTTGGAAAAGCTCATATCGACTGTAAACTCTGCTGCGATATTCCATGGACTGTTATATTTATGCTCTTCTTCCGGCCGGAGTTTTCTTTTCAGATTCTTAACATCATACACTCCTGCAAGGATGACAGATTGAAATGCGGGCTGAATATCTCTGTCGATATATTGAGCCCGCAACTGTGCCAGAAAGTCTAAAAAGACCTGATTATTCGACGCACTGTCTACTTCATCAATCATAATTACAATCGGTTTATCAGCGGAAGCACAAAGATCACTCAGATACCCAAAAAGTGAACGGAGTGTAAAGTTCTCATTTAATGGACGCTCACTGATCTTTTTTCTTAAGTTCTCCAAAGATTCTTCCATTTTCTTTGGAAGCTCTCTGTATCTTCTCTCAAACTCCTCCAAAATGGAATCTGCAAATGAATTTGCAAATCTGCTTTCTGTTTCGAACTCAGCACTTCCAAATGTCTGGAAATCCAAGGAAACCACATAATAGTCTTTCATCAGATTTCTATACAAAGCTCTCAGCGTTGTCGTCTTTCCATACTGCCGCGCACGGTTAATCATGAAATATTTCCCTGCATCAACCAGTTTCTTTATCTCTCTCACTCTGCTATCCAGATTAACCATGTAATGTTCCTGTGGGATACATATTGCTGCTGTATTGAATACTTTCGGCATATTATCGCTCCTTTTTGTCCTGCACATTTTCCTACTTAAGATTTTACCATTGCACCTTATAAAAGGCAAGTTTGTTATTTTCTGTCTTGTTCTGTAAAAAATACATTTTATCGTCCACTCTCCGCCCTGCCCTCCTTGAATTTTCTCCTGAAAAATGGTATAACGTTAAATGTATAATGATTAATCTGTTAATTCTAATTAATCAATTCGCGTTACCGTCTGATTTCTTAAGACGGTTAAAAACTAATTCACACTGAGGAGAAAAAAATGACGAACATCGAAATGTTAGAAAACACACTCCCGATTGCACCTCTGAAACTGATTGCTATGGAGAGCTGCAAACCTCTGGGACAGAAGGTAAATGATTATATTGTTTCCTTCCGTGAGAACACGATCAACGAAGTAACAGAATCCCCACTTTACAGAAACTATAAGGCCAACAATTACCAGGTAGACTGTAGTTGTCCGAGATTCGGTTCCGGTGAAGCTAAGGGTATCCTGAAAGAGACAATCCGTGGTACTGATCTTTTTATCATGACTGATGTATGCAACTACAGCCTGACTTACACAGTAAACGGACATCTTAACCATATGTCTCCAGATGACCATTATCAGGATCTGAAAAGAATTATCGCTGCTGCAACAGGTAAGGCTCGCCGTATCAATGTTATCATGCCTTTCCTTTACGAAAGCAGACAGCACAAGCGTACAAGAAGAGAGTCTTTGGACTGTGCTCTTGCACTGGAAGAACTGGACGCAATGGGCGTATCCAACATCATTACATTTGATGCTCATGACCCACGTGTACAGAATGCGATTCCACTTAGTGGATTTGACAGCTTTAACCCACAGTATCAGTTCTTAAAAGCACTGTTCCGTGAAGTACCAGATCTGAAAGCTGACAAAGAACACCTGATGATCATCAGCCCGGATGAGGGAGCTATGCATCGTGCAGTATACTTCTCTAACGTGCTTGGTGTTGATATGGGTATGTTCTACAAACGTCGTGACTACTCTACAGTTATAAACGGAAAGAACCCGATCGTTGCCCATGAGTTCCTCGGTGATGATGTAACAGGAAAGGATGTTCTTATCGTTGACGATATGATCTCTTCCGGAGAAAGTATGCTTGATGTTGCGAAACAGCTGAAAGAGCGTAACGCCGGACGTGTCTTCGTATGTACAACATTCGGACTGTTCACAGACGGATTTGATAAATTCGATGAGTATTATAATAAGGGATATATTAGTAAAGTTATTACAACAAACCTTACATATCTCCCACCAGAACTTTATGAGAAACCTTACTTTGTAAAAGCTGATATGAGTAAGTTCATCGCACTGATCATTGATTCCCTGAACCATGATGTGCCGATCAGCTCTGTTATCAGCCCAACAGATAAGATTCATGCTCTTCTTGAGAAACGCGAAAAAGGACTGCTGTAATACTATTACAAGGGCGTGTGAAAAAAATCACGCGCCCTTGTTTTTGGACTATTCCTCTTTCACAGCCCTTTATAGTTTAGTCTGATAGCTTTCTAATTGATGAAAAATCCCCAGTACATTCACAATATCCCCTCTTATATCAAAAACAATAATTCTAGCAATTCATCAGCATGTTCTGTTACATTCAATTTATAAGCCATATTTTGCCCTCGTTTCTCTGAGTGCCATTCTTGCGTCTATTACTTGTCCTGTTTCAATTTGTCTTTCAGACATCTCCAAATCTCGATACATAGCATATCTTCTTATTGTAGACTCATAACTTTCCATGCTCATGATCACCATATCTCCATATCCATTTTTTGTAATATAAATTGGTTCTTCTGTCCTATGACACATATATTATTTCATCTCCGCAACACGGTCCTGAATCGTCTTATTGAAATTCTCAATCTGTCTGGAATAAGGCTCATTCATGAACTTGCTGTTCAGCATAAAGTCTGCTGTTGCAAGGTTGTTCGCAACCGGAATGTCATATACTACAGCAATTCTAAGAAGTGCCTTAACATCCGGGTCGTGTGGCTGTGCCTCTAACGGATCCCACAGGAAGATCATGAAATCGATCTGTCCTTCTACGATCTTCGCACCGATCTGCTGGTCTCCACCAAGTGGTCCACTGCAGTATCCCTTTACCGGAAGTCCTGTTTTCTCCGCGATCAGACGGGCTGTTGTTCCTGTCCCGCAGAGGAAATGGCTCTGTAATACTTCTTTATTTCTATCGCACCAGTCAATCAACTCTTTCTTCTTTCCATCATGAGCTACAAGTGCAATGTGTTTTGCTTTTCCAATTTCCATTGTCACAAAATTATCTGTAAGCATTTTCGTTTTTCTCCTTCAAGTCTTCCTGTTGTTGATTCTTTTTATCATTTTCAACAGTTTTTCTTCTGATGTCTATTATATTTTCTTTTCCCTGTTACTTCAACCTGTTTTATTGATTCTTAACAGAATTTTTACGGTTATCGTTCGCAGATTTTTACTCTTCCGTATTTCGATGTTCTTCATCGTAGAATTTCATCAATGCCTGTGTTCCGAGATCTCCGTATCCTTCCTGCTCAAGTTCTTCGTAATTGGCAAGAACCATACTGAGTACATCAAGAGAAAGTCCTTTTCTGTTCGCTTCGATCAGTGCAAGCTTCATATCTTTGATGAAGTGTTTAATAAAGAATCCCGGTGCATAATCATCTTTTAAGATCTTTGGTCCGAATGTGTCAAGCTGCTTGCTTCCTGCTGCCCCTGTCGCAACGGACTTCATGAATACTTCCGGATCCAGTCCCTGTTCTTTTGCATAAGTAAGTGCCTCGCACACACCGGACAGTGTTCCGGCGATCATGATCTGGTTCGCCAGCTTGCAGTGCTGTCCGCATCCAGCCTTACCCTGATAATTAATGTTTGTTCCCATTGCCTCAAAGAGTGGCATACAGGCTTCGTAATCTTCTTTCTCTCCGCCAACAAGGATGGACAATGTTCCAGCTTTCGCTCCTGTATCTCCACCTGTGACAGGTGCATCCATCACATGGAAACCTCGTTTTGTACCTTCCTCGTAAATCTTCTCAGCAATCTGCGGACTTGTTGTTGTCATATCAATCAGATAAGCGCCTTTCTTTGCACTATCTAAAATATTTCCCCCGTCAAAGTATACTTCTTCTACATCCTGTGGGAAACCGACAATTGTGATAACTGCATCACAATCCTGTACGCAATCCTTGATCGATTCATGGAATCGTGCTCCTTCGCCGATCACATCTTCTACTTTACTCTTTGTTCTTGCATAGATATGTAATTCAAATCCGGCTTTCATGAGATTTCTGACCATGGATTTTCCCATGATCCCTACACCGATAAACCCTACTTTATTCATCTGCTTTATTCCTCCTGTCTAAGATAGCTCCCATGTTATCACACAGGAGCCATTCTTATCATTTTCTATTTTCAATTATCTTTCTTCTTTTGTCACAACTTCGCCCTGTTTTTTGTAAATGCTGTTTGCCGGAACGAATCCACGTACAGAAGAAAGTGGATAGATGTTGCTGTGATTTCCAACAACTGTTCCCGGATTCAGAACGCTTCCGCATCCTACTTCTACTTCATCTCCAAGCATTGCGCCGAACTTCTTCATGCCTGTCTCAATCTTCTCTTCTCCGGCTTTTACCACAACAAGCTTCTTATCTGATTTTACGTTAGATGTAATTGATCCGGCTCCCATATGAGATTTGTATCCAAGAACAGAATCACCTACATAATTATAGTGCGGAACCTGAACTTTATTAAAGAGGATCACGTTCTTAAGCTCTGTAGAGTTTCCTACAACAGCCCCTTCTCCTACGATCGCATTTCCACGGATAAATGCACAGTGACGAACCTCTGCATCCTTTCCGATGATTGCCGGTCCATTGATAAATGCAGTCGGAGCAACCTTTGCAGATTTCGCTACCCATACATTTTCTCCGCGTTTCTCGTATTCATCTTCGCTTAATGTAGCTCCAAGCTCAAAGATGAAGTTGCTGATCTTCGGAAGTACTTCCCACGGATAAGTAACTCCGTTGAAGATATCTTTTGCGATTGTCTGGTCTAATGAATAATTTTCTTTTACTGTTAATGCTTCTAACATGGTAATTCCTTTCTGCCGGTTAGAACCGACTTACATTTATTCCTTTTAATTGTGTCATTTACTTTTGTTTCCTGTTTTTGTTCTACCTGTCGTTTTATTACTATTTACAGACGGATAAAACCCAGCGGCTTTTTCATAGCAGGCTCTAAGCTGATATTGATTGTTCAGTCCTTTCACCCCAACGGTTCTGCTGGTGATGAAATGATCTAGTTTTCTCATATATTCATCTGATGTGATCGAACCTTCTGCCACATAGTTCAGTCCCTTCTCCCAGCTTGCTGTAAGCTCCGGGTTCAGGAGTGACCGGATGGAATGATCAACAACATCATAGATCATCTCTCCCTGCAGCGTCGGTGTGATCACCTGTGTCTTCTTGTTCAGTGCGAGATACTTGATATTCACAAGCTTTTTCAGAATCTCTGCTCTTGTTGCACTTGTTCCGATCCCGCTACCTTTGATCTGGGCACGAAGTTCTTCGTCCTCGATCAGCTGTCCTGCATTCTCCATTGCCAGGATCATGGAACCGGAATTGTAACGCTTCGGAGGTGATGTCTCTCCTTCTTTGATATCCAATGCTCTGACCTGAAGGACTGCTCCCTTCTTTAATGACTTGATCACTTCGAACAATCCGGTGTCCAGGCTTTGATCGGAAGAATCGGGACCTGCCTCGTCATTTGTATCATTGTTATTATTCTCACTGTTTCCATTACTGCTATCTTTTGTGGCTGTCTGAGAAGCTTTCTTCTTCGGAATGCCTGCCACTTTCAGATAACCTTCCTCTACCAGCACTTTGAAGCTTGAAAAGAAGCTTTCTTCTTTCATCTTCGTCACGATAGCAACCTTTTGGTAAACTGCCGGTGGGTAGAAGATACTTAGAAATCTCCGTACGATCAGGTCATACACGCCCTTTGCAGTAGATGAAACAGTACTCAATACATTCAACCCTTGCCCTGTAGGAATGATTGCATAATGGTCTGTGATCTGCTTGTCATTCACATAACGTGTCTTTGCAAGTGTCTTATAACTTCCGAAATTCAAGATATCCTGCATATACGATGCCGCCATCGGATATTTTGACAGCCCGTTCAGATTTCTTGTGATTTCCTTTGCCACTGCGGTAGACAGAACACGGGCATCCGTTCTTGGATAAGTCACAAGTTTTTTCTCATACAGTTCCTGCACGATTCGCAGTGTCTCATCCGGACTGATCTTAAATCTCTTGGAACAATCATTCTGAAGCTCTGCAAGATTGTATAAAAGAGGAGGATTCTTCTTCTCTTTCTTTTTCTCAATCGACTCAATCCGACAGTTTAATCCTGATTGTTCCTGCATTCCTGCTGCCACATTTACAGACTTTTCATCCGGTGTCTGCAGATATTGAATTAATTCTTCTGCTTTCTTGCGCTCTTTGAATCCGTTTTCCTTATAAAGATCATAAGATTCAAAATAGCGAGAACCTTTCACTGCTCTCCATTCACCCTCGAACGTATGCCCTTGTGCATCGATCGTACTGAGTACACGGTAAAACGGTGTCTTGATGAAATCACGGATCTCGCGTTCTCTGCGCACGACCATCCCAAGAACACACGTCATGACACGACCGACTGAAACTACAGAGTACTGCGTATGCAGGAAATTTGAAATACTATTTCCATACTTCAAAGTCAGCAGACGGGAGAAGTTAATTCCCATCAGATAATCTTCCTTGGCACGCAGGTAGGCAGATGCACTGAGATTGTCATACTCTGACAGATCTTTCGCCTCACGGATCCCTCGAAGAATCTCTTCCTCTGTCTGGGAATCAATCCACACTCTCCGGCGCTTTTTTCCCTCAACGTGTGCTTCCTGTTCTACGAGACGATAGATGTATTCTCCCTCTCGCCCGGAGTCAGTACAGACATAGATCGTATCTACATCTTCCCGGTTCAGGATCCCACTGACGATCTGAAACTGTTTCGCCACTGACGGAATGACTTCGTATTTGAATTCTTCCGGGATAAACGGCAGTGTCTGCAAGTTCCATCTCCTAAGTGCCGGATCATATTCCTCAGGATAACTCATCGTCACCAGGTGACCTACGCACCAGGTGACAATGGCTTCGTCTGACTCAAGATATCCGTCCCGTCGTTTTGTATTTAGTTTCAATGCTTTTGCGAATTCCTGGGCAACGCTCGGTTTCTCCGCAATGTATACTGATTTTCCCATAAATTAATTATTTGTCTTCCATTCAATTATTTTACACGGAATCTGTAGGCAGTACGAGTATCATATTTCTCGCCTTTCTTACAGATCGGTCCCGGGAAGTTTTCATGGTGGATTGCATCCGGATAGTACTGTGTCTCTAGACAAATGGCATCTCTCATCTCATAAACTGCACCGTCTCTTCCTTTCTCTCCGTCAAGAAAGTTCGCAGTATAGATCTGCACACCCGGAAGGTCTGTCAGTACACTCATATGGATTCCACTTTCATCCCCGGCCACTTCTGCTACTTTATCAAATTTGCCTTCATTTTTCAATACCCAGTTGTGGTCATAACCTTTTCCGAATACCAGCGGTTCATAGTCTGCTTCAATGTCTTTTCCGATTGTCTTATCTATTCTGAAATCCATCGGAGTTCCTTCCACACTGCGGATCTCGCCTGTCGGAATGGATGTTGCGTCTGCCGGAGTAAATGCATCTGCATTCAGCCATAATGTATGATTCAGAACATCTCCACTCTTATGTCCGTTCAGGTTAAAATAACTGTGATTTGTCATATTGATGATCGTATCCTGATCCGGTTCTGCTTCGTAGTGGATCATCAAAGTATTCTCTTCGTTCAGGGAATACGTCACTTTCATAACAAGTGCTCCCGGATATCCCTGATCTCCATCCGGGCTGTCCATCTCAAATGTTACATGGGTATCATCTGCGTCTGCAACCTTCCACAATCTTCCGTGATAAAAATCAAGTCCGCTGTGTAAGTTATTCTCTCCGTCATTCTTTGTCAAATGATATTCTGTTCCATTGATCTCAATCACTGCTCCGGCGATACGATTTGCGTTACGTCCGACAGATGCTCCGAATGCATTTCCAAGTCCGGCTTCATATCCGGCTGCATCATCATATCCAAGTGTCACTTCTACCGGATTGTTATCCTTATCTGGAACAAGTACGCTTGTCAGTGTTGCTCCGAAGTCAGATACACTGATCTGCATTCCTGCTTCGTTTTCCAGAATGTATAATGTTGCCTGTGCTCCCTTTGATGTCATTCCAAAGTCTTTTTTCTGTAACGGTTTCATCTTTCGATACTCCTCCATCTCTCGTCCTTCTATTATTTTTTTCTAAAAATCTTCAGTACAGTTGTTAAGAATCCTTCTTTTTTCTTCTTCGGCGTAGCGGCTGCAGCCGGACGTTTTGCCTGTGATGCTTCTCTCATAAAGGTCTCCTGTGCATTCACAAGACTTGCTCCGTCTTCCACCGGTTTCTTCACGTATGTTCCGTCACTTGTCATTGCGCGGGCTTTCACATTGTCAGAAAGCATCACATGAAGCTGATGGAACAGGCGTTTCCGGATCTCTTCATCATAGACCGGGCACGCGACTTCTACACGCTTCTCTGTATTTCTTGTCATCATATCAGCAGATCCGATATAAACTGCTGCATCTGCTCCTTTTCCAAAGACAAAAAGTCTTGGATGTTCCAGATATCTTCCCACAATACTTGTCACACGCAAATTCTCCGTCCTTCCTTTGATTCCCGGAAGGATACAGCAGATTCCACGCACGATCAGATCGATCTTCACCCCTGCCTGAGATGCTTCTGTTACTTTGCGAATGAAATCCATGTCCGTAACAGAGTTCATTTTCATAATGATTCTTCCGTTCTCACCTTTTGCAATTTCTTCATCCATCAAGGCAAGTACTTTCTGTTTCAGGCTTGTCGGTGAAACAATCAGATGCTTGTAAACTCCATTCAGATTGCTGATCGACATATTCTGGAAAAAGACTGCTGCGTCTTCACCAATCTCTTGTCTGCTTGTCATCAGCGAGTAATCGGTATACATCTTCGCTGTCTTTTCGTTATAGTTTCCGGTTCCAATCTGTGTAATGTAGTGGATTCCGGTACGGTTTCTGTATGTGATCAGGCAGATCTTGGAGTGTACCTTATAACCCTCGAATCCGTACAGAACACGGCATCCGGCCTCTTCCAGACGCTCGGACCAGTCAATGTTGTTCTGCTCATCAAAACGTGCTCTCAGCTCGATCAGAACTGTGACTTCTTTTCCGTTCTCAGCCGCTGCGCAGAGATATTCTACAAGTCGTGCTTTCTTTGCCAGACGGTAGATCGTGATCTTGATCGTCAGAACTTCCGGATCTGTTGATGCTTCTTTGATCAACTGAAGGAACGGTTCCATGCTTTCGTATGGATAGCAAAGGAGTGCATCTTTCTTCTTTATTTGCGGAATCACCTTGCCCTCTGTAAGCATGGATGACGGCTGCGGAGAAAATGGTACATCCACAAGCGTTTTTTTCTTCGAATCCGGAAGTTTATCAGCGATTGCAAAGATAAAGTCCAGCTTCATCGGCATCTTTGTACGGAAAATGCATTCCGGACGGATATTAAATTTCTCACAGAAATATTTCTCCATCTCTTTACTCAGAGAATTGGCTGCCTCAAGACGGACAACGGCCATCCTTCTTCTCTTATGAAGTGTCTCTTGCATCACATGACGGAAATCTCCGCTGTCTGCATAAGCTTCATCATCCGGTGATACATCTGCATTTCTCGTTACACGGATATAGTTCTTGTCCGAAATCTGATACTGGTCAAAAACAAGATCAATAAATTCAAGGATGATCTTTTCCATACGGATATAACGGATGTCATACCCCGGAAGATAGAGAATATTAGAAATATATTGTGGTACCGGGATGATTCCGAGCATCGTCTTGTCTCCCTGCTTCAGATTCGCAACCACATACAGTTCTTTACTTAACAGATGTGGGAACGGATGGTTCGCATCTACGATCTGTGGGGAAAGCACCGGCATTACTTCTTCTTTGAAATATTTCTTTACAAACTTCTTCTCCTGCTGCTCCAGTTCCTTGAAGTCAAGACCGCAGACACCATACGGACTTAACTGTTTCTTGATCTCTGCATATGTCTTATCGCGTTCCTTGTAAAGTGGGGAAACAGCTCGATAAATTGCATCCAGCTGCTGTTTTGCTGTCATACCGGATCGCTGATCGATCTTTTTGCTGTCTGCTGCTGCCATATCATACAGGCTTCCTACGCGGATCATAAAAAACTCGTCTAAGTTACTTGTGAAAATAGCTACGAATTTCATACGTTCCATCAAAGGAACTGTCTCGTCCCGTGCTTCTTCGAGGACGCGCTGATTGAACCGAAGCCACGATAATTCACGGTTCTGAGTCTCTTCTAAAATCTCTCTCATATAACTCAACTCCCTTTTCTTTTTTCTTTTAACAGGTCGATTTATTTATTACTGTTCAAGATACTTCAGCATTTCTTCTGTCTTTCGCTCCATCAGATGATATCCATGCTCATAAAATGCATGCAGGACATCCGGATGCTGTTCGAGTCGTGATACTGGTTTTACATGTGGACGAAGAACATAAATCTCTCCTCGCTTCTCAAGCTGATCCAGATAATTCATCGTCTTATTATAGATAAAACTTCTTCTGAAGATTGTCCGGACTGCATTCGGATAGGACTTATATGCCTGTCTGTAAAGTTTCTGCACTGCCGGTGAGATTACTTTCTTACGATAGCCTTGATTTCTCGTCAGGATCACTATGATCTTCTCATTTCCAAGCTTCTGTGCACGACGGATCGGAACAGAATCTGCAAGTCCGCCATCCAGATACGGAACACCGTCAATATTCACCATCGGAGTCACAAGCGGCATACTGCTTGATGCACGACAGATCTTCATCAACCGGTCAGGATCTTCTGTTTCCGTCATATATTCTGCATTTCCTGTCAGACAATTTGTCGTTACCAGCTCACAGTGCATCTCTGACTGAAAATATGTATCAAAATTAAATGGGATCAGTTCATTCGGATATTTATCAAAAATCACATCCATATTCATCAGACTTTTCTCCCTGATCGTATCTTTCACTCCATTAATATACTTCATATCTTTTGTATTCGGAATCATACAGTCTCTTGTACGTCCCGGCTGTCTGGAAACATAATCTACTGCATTACATGCGCCGGCAGACACACCGATCACATCTGAAAAATAAATATCCTGTTCCATAAGGTAATCCAGAGCACCAGAAGTAAATATGCCTCTTGTTGCTCCACCTTCCAGTACGATTGTTGCTTTCTTAAGTGCCATGGTTTCTCCTCTTTTCTACTGCTATTTATATTGTGAGATTCTTAGTAACATTATAACTTTTTACAATGGAAAGAACAAGGATTAGTTCTTATACATTTTCACACAGTTTGCCCTGTTTTTTCGTATGCATTTTTCTATTTCAGTACTTGTCAGCACCCTTTCTTCTATGTTAATATATGGATTGGTATGTTCTTATTCACACGTATTTGAAAAAGGACAATTATAACAACGTAATCACAATTCTAATTTATTTACAAGGAGACTTTCAAATGATTAGTGCAAATAACGTAACCCTTCGCGTCGGGAAAAAGGCGCTGTTCGAAGATGTTAACATCAAATTCACAGAAGGGAACTGCTACGGAATGATCGGTGCGAACGGTGCCGGTAAATCTACATTTCTTAAGATTCTTTCCGGACAGCTTGAGCCGACATCCGGTGATGTAGTTATCTCCCCGGGCGAGAGACTTTCTTTCCTTCAGCAGGATCATTTCAAATATGACGAATTCCCTGTTCTTGATACAGTTATCATGGGAAATGCACGTCTGTATGAAATCATGAAAGAGAAAGAAGAAATTTACGCAAAAGAAGATTTCACAGATGAAGACGGAATCAAAGCAAGTGAGCTGGAAGCTGAGTTCGCTACAATGGATGGGTGGGAAGCAGAATCTGATGCTGCCAACCTCCTGAACGGACTTGGTATCGAGACAGAGCTTCATTATAAATTGATGAAAGACCTGACAGGTTCTGAAAAGGTCAAGGTTCTTCTTGCACAGGCATTGTTCGGAAATCCGGATATCCTGCTTCTTGACGAGCCTACCAACCACTTGGATCTTGATGCAATCGCATGGTTGGAAGAATTCCTGATCAACTTTGACAACACAGTTATCGTTGTATCCCATGACCGTTACTTCCTGAACAAGGTATGTACACAGATTGCCGATATCGATTACGGTAAGATCCAGCTTTACGCAGGAAACTATGACTTCTGGTATGAGTCAAGCCAGCTGCTGATCCGTCAGATGAAAGAGGCCAACAAGAAAAAAGAAGAAAAGATCAAAGAGCTGCAGGAATTTATTTCCCGATTCAGTGCGAACGCTTCCAAGTCCAAACAGGCTACTTCCAGAAAGCGTGCCCTGGAGAAAATCCAGCTTGATGAGATCAGACCTTCCAGCCGTAAATATCCTTACATTGACTTCCGTCCGAACCGTGAGATTGGTAATGAAGTTCTCACTGTAGAAGGACTTTCCAAGACAATTGACGGCGAAAAGATTCTTGATAATCTTACATTCACACTTGGCCGTGAGGATAAAGTTGCTTTCGTTGGTGGAAATGAATTTGCTAAGACAATCCTCTTCAAAATCCTGATTGGCGAGATGGAACCGGATGAGGGAACATATAAATGGGGAGTTACAACTTCTCAGGCTTACTTCCCGAAGGATTTCGGCGGAGAATTCGACAATGACTACAATATCACAGAGTGGCTGACACAGTACTCTGAGGAAAAGGATGTAACTTATGTTCGTGGATTCCTTGGAAGAATGCTCTTCTCCGGTGAAGACGGAGTGAAGAAAGTTGCTGTACTTTCCGGTGGTGAGAAAGTTCGCTGCCTGCTCTCCAAGATGATGATCTCAGGAGCAAATGTACTGCTTCTTGATGAGCCAACGAACCACCTGGATATGGAGTCTATCACAGCACTCAACAATGGTCTGATCAAATTCCCTGGAGTACTTCTCTTTACTTCCAGAGACCACCAGATCGTACAGACAACAGCGAACCGTATCATGGAGATTGTTCCGGGCGGTAAGCTGATCGATAAGATCACAACTTATGATGAATATCTTGAGAGCGATGAGATGGCCAGAAAGAGACAGACTTACTCTGTACAGACAGATGATGAGGATTAAGATATAATCATTAAGAGCCAGAATCGACACCGTGTGTGGTGCCTGTTCTGGCTCTTTCTAATATTTATCAATTATTCACTCCATGGTGCGCTGCCACACTATCAACGGTCAGTCCTTTGAATGTATATCCCTGACTTCTATAGTAATCAATAATCTGTGGCAATGCCTGTACGGTTGTATCTTTTGCATCTGTGTCATGCATCAGAATATCAACATGATTTGCCGTGCAGGATGTTGCGTTGGAAACCAGCTTTTCTACTGGCACATTATTTCCGCTTGCGTCAGTAGAATCACAGTTCCAGTCAAAATACTGATATCCTTTGTCCCTCACTGCTTTCGTAAGTGTTGTCATCAATCCTTTGACATATTTTGCACTGACGGTATTGCTGGAACCTCCCGGGAAACGAATGATCATGGATTTCGTTCCTGTAATACTCTCTACCAGATCTGATATTTTCTGCAAATCTGCGAAGTATGCATCTTCGGATGAGTAAACTGTTGCATAATCATGTGTATAGGTATGAAGTCCGATCGAATGTCCTTCGGAAAAGGCTCTTTTAATCATATCATCATGTTCCTGATTATTTCCTGTAACGAAGAAGGTTGCCTTTGCATTTTTTTCTTTCAAAATGTCAAGAATCTTTCCGGTATTCTCTGACGGACCATCATCGAAAGTCAGATAAACAACTTTCTCATTCCAATCCGGATTCTCTTTCACTTTGATCTTTCGCTCAATCTTTGTCTCGTTTCCGGAACGGTCTTTTGCAAGATAGGTAACAACATAGGTTCCCGGTGTCGCAAAATCCACTTTATCAGCGCCCTGTACTTCCAATGTCGGCTCCGGATCCATATCGTCCTTTATCGTAACCCCTTCATTAAAGTCCATCGTATCGCCCTGTGCAAGTTCTTTATCATCTGCTCCTTCAATCGTCGGCCCTGTTGTATCCTCTTCCAGATTCAGTGTTGATTTGCCTTCTGTCTTATGACCGTCACTATCTGTTGCAACAACAGTTACTCCGTATTTTCCTTTCTTCTCCCAGGAATCCTGTCCGACAAATTCAAGTGTGACATCTGATGCATCTTTTACTGATTCTACAAAATCTTCCGGCTTGATATCTTTCGGGAGTTCTGTTGTATAACTGTCTTTCATTTTAAGCTCAGGTGCTTTTGTATCCTTAACTTCGACTTCAGCTTTTACTTTTTGTTTACCATAGACATAATAAACCGTATATTTTCCTTCTTTATTCGTATCTACTTTCCCTTCTGTCTTCACATCTTTCACTTTTCCACCGACAACGAAACGGATGTTGGACATCAGATCCATACTTTCTTTCTTTTCCTGCGCGATCACTTTACTCCGTAATACAATCGGATTCATTCTAAAATAAGTAAATGTTGAAACTGCCGGAACTAATACAACGAGCAGAATCAATACAATTGCAATTCTCCTTCGTCTCTTGAGGCGTCGAATGCGTTGTTCATTCCTCTTGCGTCTCTCCCACTCTTTTCTAATGGATTCCTTGCTTTTTCCCATCGCGCCATAATGTTCATAAAACGCTTGTTCTTTCTTGCGTTCTTTTTCTTCTTTTGTTTCTTTAGACCACATGCTTATCCCTTTTTTCTTTTCTATTCTTAGAATCAGGGGACAATCAAAACTGTCCCCTGACTTTTTCTTCCGTATTATCATAGCATTCCTTTTTTGCAGAAACAAGGGAACTTTGACAATCCTAAAGATTTATTAAGAATCTTAGTTACTGTTCACACACCACTATCCCGCGAGGTGTTTTGGCATGAATATGCCAAAATCCCGAGACATACAAGCCAAAATTCCATTGCCGCAGGCAATTTGGAATGAATTTTGGCTACGTTACTGTGAACGGAGTGAGCAGTAACGTATCTTACAGATTGTTCTTTAGGATTCTTCATCTTTCCAGTGTTTCAGACGCTTTACAGCATCTGGATTCTGTTTCTCAAGTCTTCGCTCCAGCCGCTCTCTTCGCTCTTCAATATGCTCAACAATCTCTGGATGCTCTTTCAGAAGACGATCTCTAAGTTTTCTTCTTCTACGCTCGATCAATTCAATGACGAGTTTTTTGTTTTCTTTTACATCACTTGGAAGATCATCTAAGTGAAGCTCCATTCTGCGGAGCAACTCATCTTCATCAAGTGCTCCAAGTGAATTCCAAAATTCCAGTTTTTCTTTGATTCCTTCTTCGGAAAGTTTCTCGAGATCTGTAATCTCATGGATCTGCTTCACAATAGAAAGCACTCGTTTCTCAATTTCTTTGACTGCATCATCACCAAATGCCCATGCAAACTCTTCCAGTGTATTTTCTTCTTCTGCAGGAAGGGAAAAATATTCTCTTCGCTTAAGTTTTTCGAGATCTTCTTCTGGAATATCCAATGGGCAAGGCTGCTCAATCCCCGCATCATGAAGTGCCGCAAGAATTGTTCTTCGCACAGCACCTTCTTTTATCAAATGTCCGATTCCAAGCTTTCTCATCTGATCGTTAACTTCTCTGGAATGTTCTGTGATATAGAACTTAATTCCACGTTTTTTCAGACTTGCTGCAAGCATTTCGAGTGCATCTGCCGCTGTAATATCCAAGCTGTTGATTGCTGATGCGTCCAGAATTACGACCTTTGTATCCTCTTTGATGCTGTTTTCAATATCTGAAACCAGCACTTTGTTATTTGCAAAGAAAAGGTTCTCGCTAAATCTGTAAATAATCACATGCTTGATTGGATATGCAAAACGGTTTCTCTCCAGATCATAATAAACTTCTTTTCCCGGAATCATTCCACGGAAAGATCTCGGAGGGTTTGTAGCCCTTAAAATCACTGCAACAAAGGATAACAGAATTCCGATCACAACTCCGTAAATCGTACCAAGGAACAGCACACCGATCCCTGCTGCAATAAAAATATAAAATTCATTTCTGCTTACTTTAAACAAGCGTACTGCAAGATGTGTCTCTACAACATTCATCAGTGCAGAGATTACGATTGCCGTCAATACCGGAACCGGAAGATATTCGATAAATCCGGTTGCACCTATAAGTACAACTGCCATGGTCAGTCCCGCTGTAATGGATACAACCTGTGTCTTTCCTCCATACTGTTCATTCATGGAAGTCCTGGAAATGCTTCCATTTACCGGACAGCAGCCAACTGCACCGGCAGCAAGATTTCCTGCGGCACAGGCAAGGATTTCCTGACGATCATCCAGTTCATATCCGTTTTTGGATGCAAAATTGTTCTCTGATAAAAGTGTCTCTGCCATGATCACAACAGCAACCATAAGCGCTCTTCCCACGGCCTGGGTAAGATTGATCCCTGTAAAATCCGGGAAAATAAGCCGCGGAAGCCCTGGTTGAACTGCCTGCAGAAGAACTACACCATACTGGTTTACATGAAAGACAATTGTCGAGAGAACTCCGGCAATCATAATAACGATTGCCATCGGGAACTTTGGAATCAGTTTTTTGGATACAATCAAGATTACAAGTGCTCCAATTCCCATTCCAAAAGACAACCAGTTTATCTTTGTGATTGCCTGAAAAATGTGTTCTGCAAGTTCTATGAATTCTCCAGTCCCCGCCGGGCTTCCCATCAGTTTCGGAATCTGCATCATAATAATTGTCACTGCAATACCACTGATAAATCCACCCATAACCGGTGTTGAGATAAAATCAACAATCTTATCTGCATGTAAAAGATAAAACAACAATAACCAGAGTCCTGTAAACAATGCAATCAATGGTACATACTGCAATGCCTGGGCTGATTCTGCCGTCACTCCAAGTGTTGCCAGTGCAGCTCCGACAATTGCCGCCGGTGCCGCATCTACTCCAAAGATAAACCGTTTTGAAGTTGAGAGCATGGCAAATAGCAGGATCGGCAGAACAGATCCATAAAGTCCATACACCGCCGGAACACCTGCGATCTGTGCATACCCCATAGAGATTGGAATTGAGACCGCTGCCATGATAATTCCGCTTAAAATATCTTTTGGCAAATATTCTTTTTTATAATTTTTTAATGTTGGAAATATTTTTACAGACACTTTTATGTCACTTCTTTCTTTTACTTCTTTTTTGCTGTTAATTCTCTACGCTTCCAAATGGTCCGATGTCTAGAGGATTCTGGTTCTGAACTGCGTCTGTCCCATCCGCATCTTCTGATATACCGTAACCTTTTTTATCACCTGCTGTCACTTCTTGAATCTTATCAAGAAAAACTGCTCCGTACTGTTCATATTTCTTAAATCCCATACCATGTACTTCAAGCAGTTCCTCTTTTTTGAATGGAACAAGTACACACATCTCATGTAATGTACGATCTGAAGCGACCATATATGGCGGAATTCCTTTTTTCTTTGCCAAAGAATAACGCACAGAACGCAATTCTTCGAATAATTCTCGGCTTTTATCTGTAAGATTCCCGAAACTCTCTCCCTTTCTATGAGACGCTTTCTTTCCACTTCCGGACTTTTTCTTTTCTGTAAGTTCTGACTTCTTGCAGCGAAGTTTCAATTCTCTCGATTTCAGTAATTCTTCTGACCGGTCTGTCAGTTTCAGGATCGCATAACGATCTGCGCTCTGTTGAAGGTATCCGTGTTCGAGCAGTGTATAAACTACGTCTTTCAGCCTCTGCTGAGAACATTTACTCTGTCTTCCATAAATGGAAAGTTCATTCATCCCTGCACTTCTGATCTTCGCTGTATTCGCTCCCGCCAGTGTGGAAAGGATCATTGTCATACCGTATCTCTGTCTGGATTCGCGCACACACTCGATCACGTCTGCCGCAATCTCTCCGACATCAAGCTCTACGAATTCTTCCAGACAATTGGAACAATTCCCACAATGTTCTTCTGTCTCCTGTCCGAAATAATTCAATATGTATTTCCTGAGACACATGCTTGTCGTACAATAATTACTCATCTTACGCAGTCGGAGAACATCCTGTTCCCGGATCACCCGGAGTTCTTCTTCTGTGTATTCTCCAATCTGCTCTTTACTATCCAGCAGGAGCTGATTGATCATGATATCCTGCGGTGAATAGAAAAGGATACATTCTGCCGGTTCTCCGTCTCGTCCGGCTCTGCCTGCCTCCTGGTAATAATTTTCCATGCTCTGCGGCATATTATAATGAAGTACAAAACGGACATTGGACTTATCTATTCCCATTCCAAATGCATTCGTTGCGATCATAATCTCTATCCTGTCATAAATGAAATCTTCCTGACTTTCATTTCTTGCCTCTGTCCCCATTCCTGCATGATATCTTCCGACAGAGAATCCGGCATTCTGCAATTCCAAATAGAGTTCATCTACATTTTTTCTTGTTGCACAGTAAATAATTCCACTGTCTTCTCTGTGCTGTGTAAGATATTCCTTAATTGCATCCTTCTTCCCACGCGCTGGTCTTACTTCGAAGTAAAGGTTCTCTCTGTCAAAACCAGATACATTTATATAAGGAGATTCAAGATCAAGTACTTCAAGAATATCTTCTCTTACTTTCTGTGTTGCTGTTGCTGTAAATGCACTGACGACCGGGCGTCTTGGAAGCTGGCGGATGAATTCTGTGATCTTCACATAACTTGGGCGGAAATCCTGTCCCCACTGGGAAATACAGTGAGCCTCATCGATTGTCACCATAGAAAGTTCTGCATGACATGCAAAGTCCAGAAACCGTGGTGTCAACAGACGTTCCGGCGCAACATAAATCATCTTATATCTGCCTGCCGCTGCCAGTTCTAATGCTTTTGTAATCTGCCGTTCTGTCAGTGCACTGTTAATATACGCTGCATGAACTCCTGCTTCATTCAGTGCCTTCACCTGATCGATCATCAATGAAATCAGCGGTGATACTACAATCGTGATCCCAGACATCAGAAGTGCCGGAACCTGATAACAAAGTGACTTTCCTGCTCCGGTCGGCATGATTGCCAGCACATCTCTTCCATTCAAAATCTGATCTACAATCTCCTCCTGTCCTTTACGGAAAGAATCGTATCCAAAAATTTCTTTTAATATCTGTTTTTTACTACTGTTACTTTCCATCTTTTGCTGCCTTTCACATATTGTTGGCTTCCCTTTTTAAAATCCAAACATTGCATTCAGTCTTTCCAGTCTTTCTTCAAATTCCGGATAAAACTGTGCTTCTTCCTCTGCCTGATAAGGCATCTGATAAAAGTTGCGGAGAACCACAACCGTCAGTACTTTCGCGTTCTGCTCATCAAGTTCCTTCATTCCTTCTTCACAGTTCTTAAGAAATGTATGCCATCTCCACACGAAATCTTCGTATCTCTTCTGATCTGCAATTCCAAGCCACTTCTTAATCTTCACTTTACCACGTTCCTGCTTCTTACACTCATGGACCTGGATAAAATACTTGAATCCATTCTCCTCATAAATACGTCCAAGAGGGAACAAACGGCAGATTCCCGGTCTGTATCCATGAATAGAACATCTTCCATCTTTCAAGAACAGACAGGCTTCTTCCTCTCCTGCCATCTTTAAATTAGGAAGTACCATCCCGTCAACTACATTCAATTCCAGATAGTTTGCAAGCAGTGTATCAAAATTCTCTTTTTTTCCGAGTTGCAATCTCCACAGATCCATTGGATCCAATAGGATGGAATCTCCCATTCCCTGGCAGCATGCGGAGCAGCCTTCACAGTCATGACAGTCCACCTTAACCATATCTCCAGAGGAATACAGACGTCCGTCTGAAATTTCATTAAGATCTACTTCGCGCTTCATTTTTCTATCTCCATTTTCTTTTGATTTTAAATATTGAATCGTGTTCTATTAGTATAATACAGATGGTCTGTCAGATGCAAGAGCCGTATTACCATTCATTTACGCCATTCATTCAGTCAAGCTAAACCGACTCGGATTATAATACAGATTTTATCATACAAAAAAGTTGCTGATGATACAAAGAGCCACGCTATTATCGTTCCCTGTTCATCAACAACTTTCTTTTTTCATTCTTTCAAACTAAATTCACACAAGATTTAATCTGTGATCTCTGTCAGCATCAACTGATATATTTTCCAGAATCGTTTTCTCAACTTAATCCTCGTATCCGTTCGGATTCATGCTCTGCCATCTCCAGGAATCTTCACACATCTTGTTCAGATCTCTCTCAGCTACCCAGTGCAGTTCTTCCTTTGCCTTGGAAGCATCACAGTAACATGTAGCAATGTCTCCTGCACGACGTGGTTTAATCTGATAAGGAATCTCTTTTCCACAAGCTTTGGAGAATGCTTTTACCATGTCAAGTACAGAATATCCGTTTCCTGTTCCAAGATTATATACGGAAACTCCTGCTTTCTCTTTCAATTTCTCTACTGCGCGGACATGTCCGACTGCGAGATCAACTACATGAATGTAATCACGTACACCTGTTCCGTCAGGTGTATCATAATCGTCTCCAAATACACCAAGGCACTCAAGTTTACCGATTGCAACCTGTGTAATGTATGGAATCAAGTTGTTCGGGATTCCCTTCGGATCTTCTCCGATCAGTCCGCTCTCATGAGCTCCGATTGGATTGAAGTAACGAAGAAGTACGACATTCCACTCAGGATCTGCTGTATGAAGATCTGTCAGGATCTGCTCCAGCATCCATTTTGTCCATCCGTATGGATTTGTACATGTTCCCTTCGGGCACTCTTCTGTGATCGGGATAAATGCCGGGTCACCATATACTGTTGCAGAAGAACTGAAGATGATATTCTTCACGCCGTGATTTCTCATTACATCACAGAGAACTAAAGTTCCTGCAATGTTATTCTCGTAGTATTCGAGTGGTTTAACAACGGATTCACCTACTGCCTTGAGTCCTGCGAAATGAATCACCGACTCGATCTCTTCTTTTTCAAAGATCTCGTTCATTGCTTCTTTGTCGCGGATATCTGCTTTATAGAACTTCAGATCTTTTCCTGTGATCTGTTTTACTCTGTCTACAGCTTTCTCTGATGCGTTGTAAAGGTTATCTGCGATTACAACATCATATCCTGCATTCAAAAGTTCTACACATGTGTGGCTTCCGATAAATCCGGCGCCTCCTGTTACTAAAATTGCCATTTTAAAATTCCTCCTCTGAGCTTTATTGCTCAAATTGCTGCCACTCACAGTAACTGCGTTCAGCAGCTTGCTTATCTTTGCTTTGTTATCTCTGATTATAACACATCCACCACAAAAATCTTTATACGAATAGTTCCTCTTATGGTAAAAATGTTGCATGATCATTATGATTCACAAATTCTGTAACTGACAACACATAATCTAATCCCACAATTTCTGTGGATAAAGACCTTCGTCTTTCAAAGCCTGTACCGCTGCGACTACAACCGGCTTGTCCTCTTTGTATGTAACTCCATACCATTTATCTTCGGATTCAAGCACTCTTACGGTTGCTCTGCCCTCTGCCAGAAGGTCACTGACTACGGATGGCAGGAAGTACTCACATTTCATCGGATTCTCCTTAATACCTTTATCAAGGAATGCCGGAAATCCTGCTTTGATCTCATCTAAAATACTTCTTGTGAATCCCCACATATTCATGGATACAAGAGTATCTCCATCGATAGTTGTCCATGTCTCTCCGTCGTCTTCTGAGAAAGCGATTCCACCGTCACGCTTCTCGATCTTTGTACGCTCTGTGATTCCAACCAGCTCTTTCGCCTCATTGAGTTCACATACGCCACGGGCAACATGTCCGTTGTCTGTAACTGTATTCTTCAGACGATATCCTACCATTGTATAACGGTACTTATCATCATCTTCATGTGTTGTAAGGAATTCATAGATTGTCTCAAATGCATGACGTCCGTAATAATCGTCCGCGTTGATTACTGCAAATGGTCCATCCACCTCATCGATCGCACTTAAAACAGCATGTGCTGTTCCCCAAGGCTTTACACGTCCTTCCGGAACTTTGTAGCCTTCCGGGAGATTATTCAGATCCTGGAATACATACGCTACATCCATGATCTTCTCAATTCTCTTTCCAACAGCTTCTTTAAAATCTGCTTCATTTTCTTTCTTAATAATAAATACGACTTTCTCGAATCCTGCGCGTTTTGCATCAAAGATCGAGAAATCCATAATAATATGTCCTTCCTGATCTACCGGGTCAATCTGCTTCAGCCCGCCATATCTGCTTCCCATTCCTGCTGCCATAATGACCAGAACCGGTTTCTTCATAATGAAATCCTCCAAATATTTTTAAATATTATGTTGCCTGACGGCAAGTACATTTCTATTGTATGACATATAGATAAAAAAATCTAGATGAAAATCAAAGAAATATATACACAAAAATCCATGCATTTCATCCCACTGGGATTATAAAATGCATGGATTTTACTGGCTGTCAGATTATTTTACTGATGCTGTTTCACATTAAATGCTTCATTTCCAGGATATACTGCGCTTGTTCCAAGTTCTTCCTCGATGCGGAGTAACTGATTATATTTCGCTACACGCTCCGAACGGCTCGGCGCTCCGGTCTTGATCTGGCAGGTATTCAGTGCTACTGCAAGATCTGCAATCGTTGTGTCCTCTGTCTCACCGGAGCGGTGGGAAGAAATTGCTGTGTAACCTGCTTTATGTGCCATCTTGATTGCTTCAAGTGTCTCAGATACAGATCCAATCTGATTCAATTTGATCAGGATAGAATTTCCGCATCCAAGCTTAATTCCTTTTGCCAGTCTCTCTGTGTTTGTGACAAAAAGATCATCTCCAACCAGCTGAACTTTATCTCCCAGCTCTGCTGTCAGCTTTTTCCAGCCTTCCCAGTCTTCCTCATCAAGTGCATCTTCGATTGAGATGATCGGATATTTCTCTACCAGTTTCTTCCAGTGGTCAATGAGCTGTTCTGAAGTATAGACTGTTCCTGCCTTTGGAAGTTTATACTCTCCAATCGTCCCTGTCTTCCATTCTGAAGATGCCGCATCCATCGCGATCTTGAAGTCTTTTCCAGGCTCATATCCGGCCTTCTTCACAGCCTCAAGAATTGTCTCGATTGCTTCTTCGTCTGATTTCAGTGCCGGGGCAAATCCACCCTCATCGCCTACAGATGTTGCAAGTCCTCTGTCTTTCAAGATTCCTGCAAGTGCATGGAATACCTCTGTACACCAGCGGATGCATTCTTTAAAAGACGGCGCTCCAACCGGCATGATCATGAACTCCTGCACATCCAGTCCGGAAGAAAGTGCATGACACCCGCCATTTACAATGTTCATCATTGGAACAGGAAGTCTGTTTCCATTCACTCCACCAAGAAAACGGTACAACGGAATCTCAAGTGCATCTGCTGCCGCTCTTGCACATGCGATTGAAACCGCAAGAATTGCATTTGCGCCAAGATTTGATTTATCTTTTGTTCCATCTGCCTGGATCATTGCCTGATCAATCGCATAAGTATCTCCTGCATCCATTCCAACCAATGCACTGTTGATTGTTGTATTAATATTTTCTACTGCACGGGAAACACCTTTTCCACCGAATTTTGACTTGTCTCCATCACGAAGTTCAAGTGCCTCAAATTCTCCTGTAGAAGCACCACTTGGAGCTGCACCTCTTGCTACAGTTCCATCTACAAGATGCACTTCTGCCTCAACCGTTGGATTTCCGCGTGAGTCGATAATTTCTCTTCCAATTACTTTTTCAATTTCCAGATAATTCATAGTTGTCCATCCTTTCTGAGGACTCCCTCGCCTGTGTTCAGGTATTACAGACAAAGGAGTATACATGATTTATTCACACAGTTAGTTTTCTCTAACCATATGTATTCTATCAAGTTTCTTTACAAAACGCAATATTTCTACATGATAATGATTCTCATTTTATGGGCTTCTATATATTATCTGTATTTGCTATTATTTATATTCTTACTTTTTTATAAATACTCCCTCAGCTTCTCAACCTTCTCCATATCTGTCGCCCAGCTCGTAGCAAATCTGACTACCGTATGTTTCTCATCCGTCTTCTCCCAGAAGCTGACCCTGACATTCTTCTCCAGTTCTTTCAGCTTCTCATCTTCCATCTCAACAAAGATCTGGTTCGTCGGAGAATCAATATAGAAGTCATATCCTTTTTCTTTCAGGATTTCTTTTAGTCTCGCAGCTGTTTCAATCGCATTTTTACTGATTTCCATATACAAATCATCTGTAAATAATGTATCAAACTGAACACCAAGGAACCAGCCTTTTGCAAGCAGTGCTCCGTGCTGTTTGATCAGAGTCACAAAATGTCTTGGTGCATTTTCTTTTGTAAATACTACAGCCTCTCCACAGAAGGCACCGACCTTTGTTCCACCAATATAAAAAATGTCACAGTATTCTGCAATATCTTCCATTGTCACATCTGTATCTTCTACTGCGAGACCATATCCAAGACGTGCTCCATCAAGATACAACGGAATATGGTACTGCTGACAGATATCAGAAAGCTCTGCGAGTTCGCCACGTGTATACAGTGTGCCATACTCTGTTGGGTGAGAGATGTAGACCATCCCCGGGAAAACCATGTGTTCATGATTCCCATCACTATAAAACTGATTCAAATAATCTGCCACATCTTTGGGCTGAATCTTTCCTTCCAGCTGCGGAAGGGTCAGTACTTTATGACCGGATGCTTCAATCGCACCCGCCTCGTGTGATGCAACATGACCTGTCTCAGCCGCGATAACGCCTCCATAGCTCTGGAGCACGGAATCAATTACTGTCTGATTTGTCTGTGTTCCCCCCACAAGGAAGTAAATGTCTGCCTCCGGGCATTTACATGCCTGACGGATCTTTTCCTTTGCGGATTCACAATATGAATCATTTCCGTATCCTGTAATTCCTTCTTTATTTACTTCTGCCAGTCTGCGCAGGATTTCCTCATGTGCGCCTTCTGAATAGTCATTTTCAAATGAAATCATTTCTTAGCTTTTCCTTTCTTTCTGAATGTTGCATTTTTATTCACAGTTCTTTTCTCTGGAGATTTCTTGCTCCTTGATTCATTTTTTGTTGTGATCTTCTTAGCAGTTCGTTTGTCAACGGTCTTCTTTTTTCTCACGCTGTACCCAAACGTTCCGATCTTTTTGCCAAGTCCAAGATATTCTCCATGGGAATATGCCAGAAGACCTGTCTTATTGAGTTCAAATTTACCATTTTCATTCATATAGGACTCATCCACCTGAACTGCCTTCACTTCTGCAAGAAACATGTGATGGCTTCCGAGTTTCTCAACTTTTGTTACAACACATTCAATATTGACCGGTGCTTCTTCAATGACCGGTGCGTAAGTAAGCTTCTCTGCCTTTTTCGCAGTCAGATGACACT